>Ga0187885_10000042_pt1 | contig 135893 bp, 123 predicted proteins | sample June2016WEW_20_1_3_FD_132970 | JGI IMG/M metagenome (GOLD analysis project Ga0187885, IMG submission 132970) | Peatland microbial communities from SPRUCE experiment site at the Marcell Experimental Forest, Minnesota, USA - June2016WEW_20_100 | ecosystem: Environmental > Terrestrial > Soil >...
GGCGAAGGGCACGATCCGGTGGTACATGAGGACTGGCACGTGCAGGGTGAACGAGCCGGCCTCGGCGCTCGCCGGCGCCGTGACCGGGATTGCATCCGGGACAGATGACGGGTTGCAGCTGTTGACCAGGGGAAGACTGCCGGCCGGCGGCGGTGGGGTCTCGGGCGATGGCGTGATCTTGAGGCTCGGGGACGGGCTGCTGGTGGGGCTGGGTGTCGGGCTGGCGCTGGGGACCGTGGCGAGCGACACGCCAGAAGCCGACGGCATCGGCGTGAGTACCGAACTGCCCGAACGCAGCGTGGCGCAGCCGGCGGCGACCAACAAGACAGCGATGCCCGACGCCGCAACGACGGCCCTGTGCAGATGACTGAGGGCACGTGCCATGTTCAGGTTGTCTCGATTCGGGCCGGCGATGATTCTACGCCCGCATGGCCGACCAGCCTCACAGCGCCATAGCCAGAGAGCGGCCGGGCCCATGTGGCGAGACGGCCGCCGGCGGTCCCGGCCCACGCACCCCTTCGGTCCGTTTTCCGTCTTTCAGGCGGCTCTCAGCACCATTCTCGACGCTGTCTCCCGAGGATCTTCTGCCAGCCGGCGAGACCGGAGTTCGATCTGCCTAATGACCCACCCTCAGGACGCGTCCGCTCTGCACGAAAGCCGACCGTGGTCGCAGCGGCTCTCCCGCCTCCGAGCCCGGATCCGGCGAGCCGTGCCGTTCGCCTCAGGTGTGGCGGCCACGTTGCTCGCGGTCGCGCTGTACGGCGTCGTGGTGCCCGGGCCACGCCCGCTGACGCAGCAGGACGTGACCCAAAGCATCTCGCAGGCGCTGGCCTCCCAGACTCCAGGACCCGCCTTCTCCCAACTCGTGTACCAGGCAGTCCAGCCTTCGCTGGTCCTGATCGAGACCGATCTTGTCGCCGGCGATCCCACGTCAAACACCTCCCTGGGCAGCGGGGTGGTCGTGGACGCCAGCGGCGACATCCTCACTTGTCTGCACGTCATCGCCAACACCATCTCCATCCAGGTGACGTTCGCCGACGGCACGAGCTCGCCGGCCGAGATCGAGACCACCCAACCCCAGAACGACATCGCGGTCCTGCGAGCCACTCAGCCCCCGGCCAAGCTCGTGCCGGCAGTCCTCGGCAATCCCAGGAGCGTGCAGGTCGGGAGCGAGGCCTTCGTCCTTGGCAATCCCTTCGGCCTGTACGGCTCGATGAGCTCCGGGATCATCTCCGGCCTGAATCGTTCCTTCCAGCTCCCCAACAACGGGCCGCGTCTTTCGGGCCTGATCCAGATCGACGCGGCCGTGAACCCGGGCAACTCGGGCGGTCCGCTGGTCAACCGTGAGGGCCAGGTGATCGGGATCGTGTCCGCGCTCATCAATCCGACCAACCAGGACGTGTTCATCGGCATCGGTCTCGCGGTGCCGATCGACGTGGCGGGCGGAGCCGCCGGCTTGCCCTTGGACTAGCCGCCGGTTGATCGGTCGGCTGGCCGCAAGCAGGGCCAAGGAGGTCAACAACAGTGCCCGAACAGACGGAAACGGCGCCCACGCTGCCGATGGAGCGCGTGCTGTACGAAGTCAAGAAGGTCATCGTCGGCCAGGATCACCTCCTGGAACGGCTGGCGGTGGCGCTCCTGGCAAGGGGCCATCTCCTGGTCGAAGGCGTGCCCGGACTGGCCAAGACCATGGCCATCAAGACCCTCGCCGGGGCGATCGGGGGCGAGTTCAAACGCGTCCAGTTCACGCCCGACCTCGTCCCTGCGGATCTGATCGGCACGCGGATCTACAACCAGAAGACCGGCGAGTTCAACACCTCGCTGGGCCCGGTGTTCACCAACCTGCTGCTCGCCGATGAGATCAACAGGGCGCCTGCCAAGGTGCAGAGCGCCCTGCTCGAGGTCATGCAGGAGCGGCAGGTCACGATCGGGCGCGAGACTCACAAGGTGCCCGACCCGTTCCTGGTCCTCGCGACCCAGAACCCGATCGAGACCGAGGGAACCTACGCCCTGCCCGAGGCCCAGGTCGACCGCTTCATGCTCAAGGTGCTCGTCGACTACCCGAGCGCGGCCGAGGAGTTCGTCATCGTCGAGCGCATGACCGGGCAGCTGGACCCGGTGCAGGACGTGCTCTCGACAAAGGGCCTGATCGAGCTGCAGCAGGAGGCCGACCGGGTCTACGTCGACCCGGCCCTGATCCAGTACGCCGTGCGCCTGGCGACCGCCACCCGCGCCCCCAGATCGAACGGCCTCCCGGAGCTGGAGCGGTACATCACCTATGGCGCCAGCCCGCGCGCCTCGATCAACCTCATCCTGACGGCTCGCGCGCTGGCGTTCGTTCGCGGCCGGGACTACGCGCTCCCCCAGGACGTGCTCGACATGGTCCGCGACGTGATGCGCCACCGACTCGTCCTGTCCTTCGAGGCGCTTTCGGACAACGTGTCCCCTGACGACGTGCTGACGGCGGTCCTGAAGCGGATTCCGGTACCGGTGGTGCCGCTCCGGGAGCGTACCAACGTTCGCGCCAGCGCCTGACCGCCCCGTCTGGACCGCTTCGCCGGACCGGGACGACGAGGCGCGCTCGGCGCGATCCATGTCCGCTCCGGAGAAGATCCTCCAGCGCCTCGACTGGCAGGTCATCCGGCGGCTCGACGGCCTTCTCCAGGGCGACTACCGCAGCCTATTCCGCGGCAACGGCGTGGATCTCGTGGATCTGCGCGAGTACCAGCCCGGGGACGACGTGCGGTACATCGATTGGAACGTCACCGCGCGGTTGGATACGCCATACGTCCGCGAGTACGTCGAGGACCGCGAGATCACGGCCTGGTTCCTGCTGGATCTCAGCCCCTCGGTCGACTTCGGCACGGTGGACGCGGAGCGTGTCAAGCGCACGGTCCTGATCGACTTCGTGACGACCCTCGCGCGGTTGCTGACCCGCCGCGGCAACCGTGTCGGTGCGATGTTCTACGGCAGCACCGTCGAGCGAACGATCCCGGCGCGAGGCGGGCGGGACCAGGTTCTCCGGCTGATCGACGACCTGCTCCGGCAACCGCGCCTGGAGAGAGCGCCGTTCACCGACCTGTCGCCGTTGCTCGACGCCGGCCAGCGCACCATCAAGCGCCGCTCCTTGATCTTCCTGGTCTCCGACTTCATCAGCGTCCCCGGCTGGGAGCGTCCCCTGAACCTCCTGAATCGACGCCACGAGGTGGTCGCCGTCCGCCTGCTCGATCCGCGCGAGAGAGAGCTGCCCGACGTCGGCCCGCTGATCGTCGAGGATGCCGAGACCGGCGAGCAGCTCTACGTCGACACCGGCGACGCCGGTTTCCGCCGCCGCTTCCGGGAAGCGGCAGCGCGGCGGGAGGCTGAGGTGAACGGCGCCTTCAGGCGATCCGGGGTCGAGGCCCTGTCGCTCTCGACCGACGAGGATCTCGTCCGCGCCATCGTGCGCATGGCGACGATCCGCCGCCGGCGCCGGAGGTAGCCCGTGTCGTTCATCTGGCCGCCGATGCTGCTCTCGCTGGCGCTCATTCCGATCGGCCTCCTGTTCTATCGAGCGCTCGGCGGCCGCCGCCGCCGTCTCCTCGCCGCCCGTGGCGGACCCGGGTTCGCCCAGGGGGCCGCTCACGGGCCGGCCGGCCTGCGCGGCCGGATCCCGGCGCTGCTGGTCCTGTGCGGGCTGGTCGTCATGTCGGTCGCGCTGGCTCGGCCGCAGGCCGTGGTGGACCTGCCCAGGCAAGAGGGCACGGTCATCCTCGCCTTCGACGTCTCCGGCAGCATGGCCGCCACCGACCTGGCGCCGACGCGAATGGCGGCGGCCAAGGCGGCCGCGACAGACTTCGTGGAGCGCGAACCGTCCAGCGTCACGATCGGGGTCGTCGCCTTCAGCGACTCGGGAGTCTCGGTCCAGCCGCCGACCAACGACCAGGCCACCGTGCTGGCGGCGATCGATCGCCTGGCGCCACAGCGCGGGACCTCGCTGGGCCAGGGCATTCTCGCCTCGCTCAAGGCCATCGCCGTCGAGGAGGCCGGACCCTGGGTCGACTACTACACCACCCAAACGCCCACGCCGACGCCCACGCCGACGCCCGTGCCGGCCGGAACCCACGCCCCTGCCGTCATCGTCCTGCTCAGCGACGGCGAGAACAACGAGTCGCCCGACCCGCTCACCGTCGCCCAGACGGCCGCCGACCAGGGGGTGCGGATCTATACCGTCGGCATCGGCAGCGCGGCCGGCACCACCGTGGACCTGAACGGCTTCGAGGTCTTCACCCAGCTCGACGAGGCCACGCTCCAACAGATCGCCCAGGTCACGGGCGGCGCGTACTACGGCGCCGACGACGCGCAGCAGCTCCGCTCGATCTACGACAACCTGGATACGCAGCTCGTCATCCAACCCCAGTTGACGGAGATCACGTCGATCTTCGCGGGCGTAAGCGTTCTGATGCTGCTCGCCGGCGCCCTGACCTCGCTCATGTGGCTCGGTCGAATGCCATGAGCGTGTTTCGCCAGCGTCAGACAGGGCGGCGATAGATGGACTTCTTGTGGTCGGACCTGCTCGTCCTGCTCCTGCTGCTGCCTGTGCTGGTCGCGGTCTACATCTGGGCTCTGCGACGCCGGCGTTCATCCGGCGTTCGCTACTCGAGTCTCGCCCTCGTCCGGGAAGCCATGCCCGGCTCGTCGCGACTGCGCCGCCACCTGCCCGTCGTCCTCTTCGTCGCCGCCGTCGGCTCCCTCGTCGTCGCCGTGGCTCGACCCGTGGTCGTTCTGGCCGTGCCCACGAACCAGACCACGATCATCCTGACGATCGACGTCTCGGGCAGCATGTGCTCCTCCGACATTCCGCCCAGTCGGCTCCAGGCGGCCGAAGCCGCGGCGGCCACTTTCATAAACAACCAGGCTGCGACGACGCAGATCGGGATCGTCGCCTTCAGCAGCTTCGCGGAAGTCGTCCAACCGCCCACCAACGATCGCACGGCCCTGCTCGACGCCCTGCACAGCCTCGCGACCGGGCGGCGGACCGCCATCGGCGAAGGCATCCTCGCCTCGATCGACGCCATCTCTGAGGTTGATCCGTCCGTCGCCAAGAGCCAGGGCGACTCGAGTTCGGGGACCGCCCCGGCACCGGTGCCCAAGGGCGACTACGCCCCCGACATCGTCGTCCTGCTCACCGACGGCGTCAGCAACACCGGCATGGCGCCGCTCGATGCCGCCCAGCAGGCGGCCGATCGTGGGGTCAGGGTCTACACCATCGGCTTCGGCACGGCAAACGGCGGATCCTTCAGCCCGACCTGCGCGCCCCAGTTCGTGGGCCGTGAACCGGGGGGCGGAGGCTCCGGGCAGGGCGGAGGCTATGTGCAAGGCGGTGGCGGCGGTGGCGGCGGTGGCGGCAACTTCCCAAGGGGGATCGACGAGACGACGCTGAAGGAGATCGCCGCTCTGACCGGCGGGACCTACCACCCTGCCGAGAGCGCGAGCCAGCTCGAGAGCGTCTTCGCGAGCCTCCCGATATCCCTGATCACAAAGCACGAGGCCGCGGAGATCAGCGTCGTGTTCGTCGGGCTCGGGGGGTTGCTCGCCGCGCTGGCGATCGTGCTGGGCAGGATCTGGCGGCCGCTGCCCTGAGCAGGCTCGCCCCGACCGAACCTGCGGCGGCCACGGCACTACTCACGCTGACAGGCCTTGGCAACGAGAAGCTACGTTGTACGCCATGGCCCTCGCCGCAGCGGCATCGCTCGTCTCGCGCCAGGAGGAGGTGGCGTGTGTGACCACCCCGATCTCGGTCTTCCTGGTCCTGTCCTATCTGCTGGTCTTCGTCGTAGTCTCCGACCCGATTAGCATGCGGAGCACGGTTCTCTCGCTCCTGCCGCCGTTTGCGCCCGTGCTCATGCCGGTGCGGATGGCGACAGGCGACGCGACGGCCTGGCAGGTGCCTCTGGCCTTCGCGCTGACGCTCGCAACTGCGGGTGTGCTTACATGGCTGGCCGGACGCATCTACGCCAACTCGGTCTTGCGGCTGGGGGCGCGGGTGAGATTCTTGGACGCGCTGCGCGGCAGGTGACCCTTACCGCCGGCCGCGGCTCAGCCGTCAGCGATCGCCGGTGGCGCTCGGTCCAGCCTTGAGGAAGACAGTCCTGGCCGCCGATCCCAGGAGCGGCCGGACGGCCTCACGAGACTGCTCGACCAGCCCGGCGGCGGCCATCGTCGCGCGAAGCTCGTCGGCCGGCAGGTGGTGGTGCGACGGCACCACCCTCCTCCATGGCCCGGCCGAGGTGTCGGGCTCCACGACGACGAAGCGACCGCCGGGGCGAAGGGATCGGGCCAGCGCCGCCACCGTAGCCGGTAGCGCGGCCCGGTCCACGTCGTGCAACACGAAGTGAGCGAGGATAAGGTCGAAGCCCCCGGCCGGTAGCGCCACGGAGCGCGCATCGCCCAGCAAGAACTCCACATTGGCCCGACCCCGCAGACGGCGTCGCGCCTCTGCCAGCCACGTCGGCGAAACGTCCAGGCAGGTCAGCCGGCCGCCGCGCTCCAGGGCACGCGCGAGATGGACCGCTTCGGAACCGGCTCCGGAACCGAAGTCGAGGACGCGTTCGGTGCCGGCAAGATCCAGCGACGCCACGAGGCGGCGGAAGTAGCCGGCCCGCAGCGGGTCGTAGAGCAGCCGGTACGCGATCCGGGTGAGGCGCGACGGCTCGGTGTAGTGGTCGTGCATCTGGCATCTCCTTGGTCGTGAACCTACGCGGCCATCCTTCGAGACAGATGTGAAGGAGCGATGCAGGCGCCGTGGATGGTTCTGGGAGCGGCGCGCCGTCAGCCGGGCGGGACCTGCTGGAGATCGCGTGCGATCGCGGCGGCCCAGGCCTCGATCTCCGGCCAGTCTCGGAAGTCGCCCCACGGCAGCCCCTCGCGAGCGGCCGGCATCAGCGAGACGAATCGCTCGGCCAGCCCAATCGGCCTGCGACCTGCCTCGAGTGCGCCGAAGAAGACCCGATGGTCGCGGGCATGGACCGCGTCTGCGAGCTCAGCCATCTCCTTAGGCATGGCGACGACCTTCTGATCCCGACCCTTGGCATCGGTCGCCCCGCCCAGCGGGCCGCTGCTGAAGAGCCAGACGGGCTTCTCGGCCAGAACCGTGCGGTTGCGACGCACGAGCTCCGCGGCTCCCCTGAGCCAGTGGAACATGTAAGCGGCGCTCCCGATCACGAACGCGTCGTAGCCCGCGAGACTCTTGAGCGACGCCACGGGCAGAGCCTCGGCCTCGAGCCCGGCCCCCCGCAGCGTCTCCGCGATACGTTCAGCGATGCCCCGCGTGGCACCATGGCGGCTCGCGTAGGCGACGAGGACGTGCATGGCGAATCCTCCTTCGACGGACACGGTACGCGATTGAGCAGGCGACCGCCCGCCTCGTGCGGAGCTGGCAAACGTGCGCGGCCCCTGCCGTAAGGCAGGGGCCGCATAGAAGGGAGCGGGAGCTTCTACTTGAGAGCGTCGCGGCAAGCCTTGGCATCGGCGACGGCCGACTTGAGCTGGTCGCGGGCCTGGACCAGCGCGCTTCGGGCGTTGGCCAGGACCGGGCCGGCTGTGCCAGCGTTGTACTCAGCCGGGGTGAGCGGCAGCAGCGCGGCGGGCAGCGGGCTGGCCAGATCGACGGCCTGTGTCACGGACGCGTCCATGGCGTCGAGGTCGGCCTGGGCGGCCGTGGTGTCCCTGCCGGCAGCCTTGGCGGCAGCGATGCGCGCCGCGAGGTTGGTTTTGACCGTGGCGAACCTGGACTGGGCGGCGAGGACCGCGTCGGCGGCGTTGACCAGGTTGGCCTGCGGGACGACCAGCAGGTAGACGCGGAACCCGGTCGCAATCTTGACGATGTCGAGCTTGAGGGCCGGGATGCTCGTCTCGGCATCGATCGTGGCCCTGAGGCTGGTCAGGCCCGCCGTGGTCGAGCTGATCTCGCTCTGCAGCGCCGCGGCGTCGGAGGGCGTCATGACCATCGAGGCCGAGATCTTGGACGACAGGGCGGTGAGGGTGGTGAAGCGGCGGTTGATCTCGCAGTCGCCAAAGGCACGCAAGGTGTCGACCGTGGCACCGGCCTTCACGGCCGCGAACTCGGTGGCGCAGACGCCCTTACCCGATGGTCCGGTCGCCGGCGACGTCGCCGCCGTGACGATGCCGGCCGAGACGAAGAGCAGCGAGCCCCCGAGGGCGACACTGGCGAATAGCGCGGTGAGTCGAGACTTCATCTGATTAGTCCTTCTCAAGGTGGAGCGGCTACTCGCCGCCGGAGGTGCCGGCGTCGGCGCCCGAGAGCGAGCTGTTTATGCTGTTCAGCAGGTTGTCGATGTTCGAGAGCTGGCTATCGAGGGGATCCGCCGTGGCGTTCGGAGCGGCCGAAGCGCCTGCGACGCCTGCCTGGACCGGGGCGGCCGAGTCGATCGGGGTCGGGGCTTCGATCGGTGTCGGGGCGAGCGTCGGGGCTGCCTCTGCGACCTGGCTCCACTGCGCCGCCGGCGTCGAACTCGCCGGCTGCACGGCCCCGGCGCCATCGTGCTTGGCGCAGCCCGCGACCGCAGCGCCGACCAGCAGCGCGGTGGTCGCGAGTGTGGTGAGCGAGCGGACTTGACTGTTCACCTGGTTGGTCTCCTTGTCCCCCTGGATGGGAGCTGACGATGGAGATCCTCAGGTGGCCGCCTTCGGCCTGTTCGGGGCGCAGGTAAAGCGACTGTAAGCACGTCGGATGGCGGCTCGGTCGGCCGGCGTGGCGGGAGCTGCCGCGCCGGGGCGCGGTTTCGGTCGCGTGGGCTCGGACTAGGAGCCGCGCGTGAGCGGCGCCAGCAGCCGCAGCTCGGCCAGCGGCGGGGTGGACGCGTCGGCGGCAACGAGGTTCAGCACGACCTGGTCCGCGCCGGCCTCGAAGCGCTGGCGCACTTTGTCGCCGATTCGATCCAGATCGCCCCAGGCGACGATGGCCTCGAACAACGCGTCGGAGCCGGGCGCCTCGAGATCGGCCTCCGGCCAGCCGATCCGGAGCAGGTTGTTGCGATAGTTGACGGACCCCATGTAGTAGCTGAGATGGCGATCGCCGATGGCCCGCGCGGCCGTCAGGTCTTCGGCCAGGACGACGGGCAGATCCGCGGCGAGGAACGGCTCTGGACCGAGGATGCTCCTGACCTCGCGGACATGGTCCGTCGTGGTGAAGTATGGGTATGCCCCGGCCGTCCGCTCGCCGGCGAGGCCGACCATCTTCGGTCCCAGCGCGGCCAGAACGATGGGCGGCAGCTCGGCCTCCGGCCCGCGCCAGGGCGCCGCGTCCATGGCGTCGAGGTATGCCCGCATCGCCGAGTAGGGCCGCTCGTACTCGTGGCCGCGCATCCGAACCTGCAGCGGGTGGCTGACCCCGATGCCCAGTATGAATCGTCCGGGCCACGCTTCGGCGAGGGTCCTGCCGCCGTTGGCCATCGCTGCCGCGTCGCGAGCCCAGATGTTGGCTATGCCGCTGGCGACGACCAGCCGATCGGTCGCGGCGAGATACACGGCCCCGCGGGCGAAGGCCTCCTGGGCCAGCGCCTCGCCGTACCAGAGCGTTCCATAACCGAGCCGCTCCATTTCACGCACGAACTCGCGCTGGAGTGCCGTCGGCTGGCTGTTGAGCGGGCCGGCGAAGACGCCGATACGGCCGGGATCGATGCCGTGAAGTCGGGCCAGGCTCATGATCGGCACAGTCTACGACCGAACCGGCGCCTCGGGCGCGGCCGGCGACGATGCCCGCAGGCCACCCCGCCCGCCGCCCGGTTGGATCAGAGGGCCGGGGGTTCGGTCAGCTCGAAGGGGCCGGGGCTTCGACCGGCCAATCGCGCGCCGACCGGACCCGCGAGAACGAGCCAAGCCCCGACCCCGCCTGCGATCGCCACGCCGCCGGCGGTGACGAAGAAGAAGGTCGGTCCGAACGAGCCGTAGACCACGCCGCCGACGACGCTGCCCATCACGCTTCCGAAGCCCAGGGTCGCCGCCTGAAACAGCACCTGCCCCGTTGCCTGCAACGACTGCGGAAGCAGCCGCGGCACCATGAGCACGCGAGCGGCCATGAGCGAGCCGTTGCACAGGCCGCTGACGACGCGGGTCGCGTTGATCACTGCCACGTAAGGCAGGACGCCCCACGAGAAGATGCACAAGCCGTACAGGACGATCGACGCGACGAAGAGCCAGCGGAGCCCGACCCGGCGACCCAACCAGCCGGCGGCGACGAGTCCCGGGATCTCGGCCGCCGAGGCCAGGCCGAAAGAGAGCGCGACATCGGATGGCCGGCCCCCGAGCTCGACGATGTGGATGCCGATGAAGGTCAACGCTCCCTGCATCCCGGCAAACGCGAAGGCGAAGACGGCCAGCAGGACCCACAGTCGAGGCTGCACGGCAAACGCCCGACCCAGCGATCCAAGATGACGTCCTGGTTCGCCTCCAGTCCTGTCGGTGCTCGTTCGAACCGTTGGATCCGCCGAGCGGTCGGGGATCCGGCCCACGAGCAGCAGCAGCGCGACCACCCAGATCAGGAAGACCACGGGAGCAGTGCCGTATCCGGCCCAGCTGTAGAGGAAGCCCACGGCGACGACGCCGACCGTGAACGAGAGGCTCGCGTGGGCGCGGAGAGCACCGTACTGTCGCTCCGGCGCCGGCAGATCGACAACCGCCAGGGCATCGGCGAGCCCGATGAACAGGCTCGCGAAGACGGTGAAGCTGGCGAACATCGCGGCAACCGCGACGAGAGGCAACTGAAGCAGAAGGCCGGCTGCAATGCCGGCGGCGATGAGCAACCCGATCAGGAAGGCCCGGGCGCGCCCTACGAGCGCATCCGCGAGGTGACCCCAGGCAGGCACGACCACCGTCGAGGCGAGCGCCCCTAGGGCCGCCACGAGTCCGATCGTGGCCAGGTCCAGGCCGCGCCCGTTGAGGATGACCGGGACGAACGGGGCGATCGCGGCCGTCGAAAGGCCGATCGCGACGTAGATCGCGCGCAGAATCCAGGGCGTGGGCGCCGTGGCGCCATCCCGGATCTCGACGGCGATCGCGCCTGGATCGGCATCCGCCCTGGTCGCCCAGGGTCGCTCTCGACTGCCGCTCAGGATGGTCGTCCCATGTCCGCAGTATGACGTCGGTCCGGCCGATCGACCGCCGGCCAGTCGCCTTCGGATGGGGCAAACGCGTCGATCCCGAGGCCGCCGTGGGCGACCTGGACAGGCTGCGACGACGGGTTCCGGAAGGTAATCTGGTGCCGTGAGAGCGAGTGACCCGCCGCGGCGTCCGGACCCAAACCGAGACGACGGCCCGCCCGGCCGGAGGCTTCGCATCGGGGTCATCGGCTGTGGGGACGTGGCCCATCGTCGATACCTCCCGGCGCTGCACATGCTGGTCGACCGGGTGGAGGTGGCCGGCTGCTGCGACTCCAGCGCGGAGGCGGCCGAACGAACCGCCGCGGCGCTGCGCAGCTGGTCGGCCGACGCCACGGCCTACACGGATCTGGCGAGGATGCTGGCCGATGCCGGCCTCGACGCCGCGATCAACCTGACGCCCGCTCCGCTGCACGCGCCGATCACCCAGGCTTGCCTGGAAGCCGGCGTCCACGTCTACTCGGAGAAGCCGATTGCCGGGTCGATCGCCGAGGCCGACAGGCTGATCGAAACCGCGGCCCGCAACCGCCTCCTCCTGCTGTGCGCGCCGGCCGTGGCGGTCACCCGGCGGTTCCGCTGGCTCTCCGACATCGTCGCCTCCAATCGCTTCGGGCGCCTGACGCTCGCCGTCGGCCATCACGCCGACTCGGGACCGGCCACCTGGCGCGAGTACACCGGCGACCCGACGGTCTTCTACGGCCCGGGCGTCGGTCCCGTCTTCGATCACGGCATCTACCGTCTCCACGGCATGACTGCCCTGCTGGGCCCGGTGCGCCGGGTCCAGGCGATGGGCGCCATCGGCGTCCCGAAGCGCGTCGTCAGGGCCGGCCCACTGACCGGCCGGACGATCGATGTCACGACACCCGACCACGTCCTGATGAACCTCGAGTTCGCCAACGGGGCTCTCGGCCAGCTGCTGGCCAGCTTTGGCGCGGCGAGCACCCAGGCTCCCTGGCTGGAGCTCCATTTCGAGACGGCGACCATCAGCTTCGCCGGCGCCTCGCACGACAAGGACGCTCCGGCCAGCATCTACGTGGACGACGACAGCCGGCTCGGGCTCGAAGGCTGGATCCACGGCGTCCTGCCGCCCCCGCCGCCGGAGGAGCTGGCGGTCGTCGAGACCGGCGTGCTCCATTTCGTGGCCTGTCTGCGGGGCGAAGAAAAGCCCGTCCTAAGCGCCGAGCATGCCCGTCACGTCCTGGACATCATCCTCAAGGCCTACGAGTCGATCGCCGACGGCCAGTCGCACGAAACCGAAACCACCTTCTGACGGTTGCCGTTCTCGGGCCGTGCCCGCGGCCGGGCGGCTGGCGGCGACCGGGCACCAGCACGGTCGGGCCTGTGCGAGCCGGGGCTCGTCATGCTCCCCGGATCGCCTCCCAGATCAGCTCGGCGATCGGCGCCGGGTCCGTGACCGGCGCCACGTGCCGGAGGCCGGGCAGGACGACCCGTCGCGAGTCGGGGATGACATCTGCGAGCGCGTCCGCGATCGGGGCGTAGAAGTCGTCCGAGGCGCCGCCGGTGGCGAGCACGACCGGGCAGGCGATGCGCGCCAGCCCGGCGAGATCGAGGTCGGCCATCGAAGTGTCGGCCAGGGCGCCAGAACCCTCGGCCTCCAGCGAGGCACGCTGGGCGGGGGCGAGGCTCTCCCACGCGTCGCCGCCGGCGACCGCTCGGACGAATAGCTGGGCCGCCTCGGCTGGACTGCCGGTGGCATGTGCGGCCGCGACGGCCCCGGCCAGCTGACTGAGCCGCGCCAGCAACGCCGGGGAGGCAACCGCCAGGTAGGGCGGCTCGTAAGCCACGACGGCCACCGCCCGCTCGGGATGGCGGGCCGCGAACTCGAGAGCCACGACGGCGCCGAAGCTGTGGCCGAAGATGACGGGACGGTCTACCGCGGCGGCGTCGAGGGCGGCCAGGAGGTCGACAACGTGGCGGCCGATCGAGACCGGCGCCGGAACCGCCATCGCGCTGGCGCCGCTTCCCCGCCGATCCAGCAGCAGGACGCGGGCGTGGGGCTGCAGCCGGCCGGCGAGTCGCAGCAGCTGGCGTGAGGTCGACAGGGTCGCGTGGAGCAGGACGATGGTGGTCGCGCCCGGCGGCCCGGCAAGGTCGCGCATGGCAAGCGGCTGGCCGTCGTCGGCTTCGATCCCCGTCGTCCCGGCCAGCGACGGGCGGTGGACGGCGGCCTCGACGAGACCAGGGAGCGAGCCCCGGAGAAGCTTCCCGGACGGCGACCGGGGAATCGTCGCGACTTGGACAACGCGGGCCGGCACCTTGAACGAAGCCAGGCGTTCGCGCGCGAAGGCGAGGAGAGCCTCCTGGGTCTCACCGGCACCCGGCCGGAAGGCGACGACCGCCACCGGCACGGAGCCCCATTTCTCGTCGGCGACTCCGACCACTCCCGCGTCGGCGACGGCCGGGTGGCTGGCCAGCACCGCCTCGACCTCGGCCGGGGCGACGTTCTCGCCGCCCGAGATGATGATCTCGTCGCGGCGGGCGACGACGCGCAGCCATCCCTCCGAGTCCCGGGAACCCAGGTCGCCGGTGTGAAGCCAGCCGTCCGCGCCAACGGCGGCGGCGGACGCCCCCGGGTCGGCCTCGTAGCCCTCGAAGACCATCGGACCGCGGACCAGGATCTCGCCGACGGCATCGCTGCCGGAGGCCTCGATCCGGAGCTCGACGCCGGGCAGCGGCCGTCCGGCCGACCAGGAGCGGTCGCAGGCCTCACCGTTCGGCAGCGCGACCACACCCGAGGCGGTCTCGGTCAGGCCATATGAAGGCACGATCGGCCAGCCGGCGGCCAGTGCCCGCGACACTAGAGGCTCGGGGATGGGGCCGCCGCCGAGGAGGATCGCGCGGACCTCGGCCGGAGGCGTCGCGCCGGCTGAGGCGCCGAGGAGGCGGACGAGCTGCGGCGTCACCAACGAGATATGGCTGACGCTTATGCCCGTCGCTCGCGCGGCCGCGAGGCTGGGCAGGATTGGCTCCTCGCCCGTGGAGCTCGGTACGACCACCGGCACGCCGGCCCGCGCCGCGCGCGCGACGATCCCGATACCGGAGACATGGGCCAGGTTCAAGGACAGCAGCCAGCCGGTCGCGGGCGGTAGCACCGCGGACCAGGCCGTGGCGCTGGCATCGAGCTGGGCTGCTCCGAGCCGGACGAGCTTGGGCCGGCCGGTGGTCCCCGAGGTGGGGACGATGACCGCCGGCCCGCCGGGGACCGCGACGCGGCCGCGATAGCCAGGCGCGTTGGACTCGACCAGGTCCTCGAGAGCGAGGATCGCGACGCTGCCGGGCTCGAATCGGCTGGTGCTGGGGGCGACGATGGCCCGGAGACGCGCGGCCTGCGCGATCGCCGCGATCTCCGGCCGTGTCAGCCGCGGCCCGATGGGCACTACGACGATGCCGGCCCCGGCCATTCCGTGCAGGGCGGCCACGACCGCCGCCGAGGAGACGGCGTATAGCCCGACGCGATCGCCCGGCGCGATGCCCGCAGCTGCCAGTCCGGCGGCGACGGCATCTGCCCTGCGGTCGAGGTCGGACCAGGACCACAGGCAGCGGCCGTCCAGCACGGCCGGGTCGACGGGTCGAAGGCGGGCGTGGACGCGGGCGGCATCGACGAACGGCACGCCGACGGTCACGGCCGCCTCCCGAGCCATTCGACGGCGTAGCGCCGAAGCGCCTCCTCGTCGAGGACGATCCCGAGCCCCGGGCCTTGGGGCACGATCATCCTGCCCTGAACGACCCGCGGGGCACGAGCCAGGAGATCGGCCTCTGCCAGCTCCGCGGTCGCAAGCCCGTGGGCGATTTCCGTCGCGCCGCGGCCGACCGCCGGCAGGCCCGCGGCCGTGGCGAGTGCGGCGGCAAGGCCGACGCCGGTCTCGAAGAGACTGGAGACGACGACGGGCACTCCCAAGGCGGCGGCGAGCGCCGCGATCTCCCAGGCCGCGCTCGGCCCTCCGACCCGAGCCGGCTTGACGACCAGGACGTCGGCGGCCCGAGACGCGAGCAGCTCGCATGCGGCCGCCAGCGAGAACACCGCCTCGTCCGCGGCGATCGGCACGGGCGACCCTTCACGGACCGCCGCCAGATCGGACGGGTCGCCCGCGGCCACCGGCTGCTCCACGTATTCGAGCCCGTACGGCGCCACGGCCGCGATTCGCGCCCGGGCGGTCACCACGTCCCACGCGCCGTTGACGTCCAGGCGCAGGCGGGTCTCCGGCCCGACTGCCTCCCTCACCGCGGCCACGCGCTCGACGAGGGCTCGAGTGTCACGTTCGGGACCGGCTTTGAGCTTCAGCGTCCCGAAGCCTGCCGCAACCGCGGCCCGCGCAGCCGCAGCGGTCTCGTTCACTTCGCGGAACCCGATCGTCGCGTTCACCGGGACGGAACGCGGGGCGCCAGGGGCGGCCGCGACACCGATCCGCGTCGGCTGCAGCATCCCCAGGTCCAGCAGCGCCGAATCGAAGGCGCAGCGGAGCGCCCGACCCACGGCGCCCGCCGCCTCGAACTCGTCGGCGGTCGGCAATCGATGATCGCCGCGCACCAGGTCGACCGTGTCGCCCACGAGCCGAGCCAGGCCCGACACCGCGACCTCGCCCGCATCGATATCCAGTGCCGCCTCGCCGACCCCGACCGCCCCCGTGGCGTCGTAGATCCGGATGATCCACGACTCGCGGCGGCTCCAGCTCCCGACCGAAGTGACGATCGGGCGCCGGAATGGCACGCGAACCCGGATCGCCTCGGCCCCGACCGCAGCGCCGCCTGCGCTCACGCTCCCACCCTGACGGCGAGCCCGATCGCGAAGAGCAGCCCGTAGGCCAGCGACAGACGGGCAGTGCCTTTCAGCACCAGGTTGAGCCGCCGTCGATCGGACCCGGGCCCAACCGCGCGGACCTCGCGCACCAGGGGCCGAACCATCGCCACCGAGAGAAATGGCAGCAGAACCGCCGGCCCCGCGACCCGCCCAAAGAGCAGCGCGGGTGGGATCGCCGCCGCAACGGCCAGCATGGCGTAGTACTCGGCCTTCGCGAATCCCTCGCCCAGGCTCACCGCCAGCGTCCGCTTCCCGGCCGCCCTATCGGTCGGAATGTCGCGCAGGTTGTTCACCACCAGGACGGCCGTGATGAGCGCCCCCATCGGACAGGCCGCCACCAGGTAGACCGGCTCGACCCGACCGGCCTGCAGGTAAGCGGTGACGCCGACGGCCATCAGGCCGAAGAAGGCGAACACGAAGACCTCGCCCAGGCCGCGATAGCCGTACGGCCAGGGTCCACCGGTATAGGCCAGGGCCGAGATGACCGCCAGCGCGCCCAGGATCAGCATGGCCAGCCCGCCGACAACCGCCAGGTACGATCCGACGAGAGCGGCCAGGGCGATGACGATCGCGATCCCCACCTCGAGGCGGCGCTCGGTCACCAGGCCGGCGGCCGCGACCCGGACCGGGCCCGTCCGATCCGGGGTATCGGCGCCGCGCCGGAAGTCCGCCAGGTCGTTGGCCAGGTTGGCCGCGATCTGCAGGAGCAGCGCCACCGCCAGACAGCCCAGCGCGGTGTCCGCTCGAAACGCGGCGCCGGAGCCGATGGCCGCGCCCAGCCCGACCAGCACTGGCCCGACCGCGGCCGGCAGAGTGGCCGGCCGAATCGCGAGCAACCAGACCCGGAAGCTCGAAGGGGGGCTTTCGATGGTCGGCGCGGGAATGGAGGCCTCGCCCACGGCCCTGCCTCAGGGTCGCCGGGGGAAGCGCTTGAAGTCGGGCTTCCGCTTCTCGAGGAAGGCCTTTGATCCCTCATGCGCCTCGTCGGTCGTGTAGTAGAGGCCGGTCGCGTTGCCGGCGAACTCCTGGAGTCCGGCCAGGCCGTCGGTGGCGACCAGGAAGGCCGACTTGAGAAAGCGAATTGCCGTCGGGCTCATAGCCAGGATCTCGTTCGCCCAGGTGACGCCCTCGTCGAGCAGCCGATCCTGCGGCACCACGGCGTTGACGAGGCCCATCTCGAGCGCCTGGCGCGCGTCGTAGCGACGGCACAAGAACCAGATCTCCTTGGCCTTCTTGTCACCGACGAGACGCGCCAGGAGCCCGATGCCGAAGCCGGCATCGAAGCTGCCGACCTGCGGCCCGACCTGGCCGAAGATCGCGTTGTCCGAGGCGATCGACAGGTCGCAGACGATGTGCAGGACGTGGCCGCCGCCGATGGCGAAACCGTTCACCAGGGCGATGACCGGCACGGGCAGGGAGCGGATCTGGCGCTGCAGATCCAGGACGTTCAGGCGGGCCAGCCCGTCCTCGCCCACGTACCCACCGCGGCCCTTGTAGCGCTGGTCCCCGCCCGAGCAGAAGGCCCTGTCGCCTGCGCCCGTCAGCAGGACGCAGCCGATCGACCCGTCATCTCTGATGCGACGAAAGGCGTCGATCAGCTCGACAACGGTCTCCGGCCGAAAGGCGTTGCGAACCTCCGGCCGGTCGATCGTGACCAGGGCGATGCCGGTGCCCGAGTGCTCGTACCGGATGTCGCGGTAATCCACGACCGGCGTCCACGCGATCTTCGTGGCGGTGGTCATGACGGCGTCCTTTCAGTGTCGCGGCGCGCCGCCGGGAGCGCATCCCCCGAAGGCGGCGGCGCTCCGGCCGGGGCTCTGGCGATGAACTCCAGGAGCAGGGAGGCGAACCGACCGGGAGCCTCGCGATGCGGGGCGTGGCCGGCCTTTTCCACGATCACCAGCCGCGCACGGGGGATCCCGGCGGCGATCGCCTCGGCCCGGAGCCTGCCGGTCTCGTCGAGCGCTCCGGCGACCACGAGCGTCGGCGACTTGACGCCGCCCAGGCGGCCGTCCAACGGCTCCATCGAGCCCTGCCCAGCGCCGCGCAGACATGCCGCCAGCCCCTCCCGGCGATTGCGCAGCCGCTCGGCGTGGAGGCGGGCACGGCTGGCGGCCGGAAGAGCGCGTTCGGAGGCGAAGAACGGCAGGCTCTCCCACCGTTCGACGAACGCCTGCATGCCGCGGCTTTCCAGCAGCCGCGCCAGCTGCTCGTCGGCGTCGCGGCGGGCGGCCCGGTCGGCCGGGTCGGCGATCCCGGCCGAAGGGCTCTCGAGCATCAGCCGGCGCACGACCCCGGACGAGGCGGCGGCCATTCGGAGCGCGACCCTGGCCCCCAGCGAGTAGCCGGCCACGTCGGCCGGCGCCGCTCCGATCCGGCGAAGCACGGCGGCCAGGTCGGCGGCCTGACGCTCGATCGCGTGACGGGCGGGTTCGGCAGGAGAGTCCGAATCGCCATGGCCGAGAAGATCGACCGTGATCGTCGTGGCGGCCTGCTGCAAGGCCGGAAGGAACGGCCCCCAGTCGGAGGCGCGGCCGGTGAAGCCGTGGATCAGCAGGAGCGGCGGGCCGCTACCGCCGATCCGCACCTGGTAGCTCGCGCCGTCGACGTGGATGCGGCTCATCCTGTCCGCTCCCCGGCGAGCGCGGCCAGGGCCGAGGCCACGGCGGCGGCGGCGGCCTGGTGGAGCCGCGCGTTGCGCGCCCGATCCGTTCGCAACTCGACCACCCGCACGCCCGGCCGGCCCAACTCCGCCTCGATGACCGCCCGCAGGTCCGGGTAGCCGGCCGCTCCGGCGGCGATGTACCGGAACCCGAAACCTTCGACGATCGGCCGCAGCTCGATTCCGTGAGGCGTCCCGAACAGCTCCTCGAAGCGGGTCGGAAGGCCAGCGCCTGGCGCCACCGTCGCGGCCTGGGGAAGCAGCGAGAAGATTCCACCGCCACCGTTGTCGATCAGGACGACCAGCAGGCTCACCGCGTGCAGCCTGGCCGCGACCAGCGCCCCGAGATCGTGCAGGAAAGAAACGTCGCCCACAACAAGTACGACCGGCCCCTCTGAGACGGCCGCCGAGCCGAGGGCCGTCGAGGTCACGCCATCGATGCCGTTCGCCCCGCGGTTGGCGAGCACCCGCAGGGCCCGCTCACCCCGGGGCAGCCAGGCGTCCATGTCGCGGACGGGCATCGAACTGCCGGCCCACAGCAGCGCCCCCGCCGGCAGCAGCTCGCCCAGGGCCTTGAACGGGGCGCCCTCAAACGGCTCTTCCAGGCCCTCGAGCCAGGCGTCGAGGGCGCGATCAGCGGCGGCCTCCGCCTCGAGCCAGGCGTTCGTCCAGCCAGCGGCGGCCCCGGGGCCCCGCGATCGACCGTCCGGCCCGACTGCGAGCTCGCCGGCCAGCGATTCGGCCAGGGCCCGGGCTGCCGACGCCTCATCCGCGTGGATCATCGTGGCGGGCACGAGCGCCGCCTCGCGCCAGCCCCCACCGCCGTCGACGACGAAAAGCTCCGATTGGGCTCGCTTCATCAGGTCGGTGACCGGCCGGGAAGTCGGCATCGCCCCGAATCGAACGACGATCTCCGGCCCGTGGGCCTCGATCCAGGGACCCGGTCGAACCACGTGGTCGGCATGAGCCAGGACGAGCGATCGATCGTGCGGGCCGCAGCGCAGGCCCGAGAGCGGGTCGGCCAGGATCGGATAGCCGGTTACGGCGGCGAGCCGGGCGATCGGTTCGTGGCAGGCCGGGTCGTCCAGCGGGCCGGCGACGATGAGCCCGCGCTCTCGTGCGGCAAGCCGGCGGGCGATCGCGCCGGACTGGTCTGTGGTCAGCGTCCGCCTCCCGGTGAGGGCGGCCGTGAACGGCGCCCCGGCCCCGGCCTGGCCGTTCGGCGCGGCCAGCGGTCCCAGCTCCTCGCTCGGGATCAGCGGCTCGCGCAACGGCAGGTTCAGGTGGACCGGCCCGGCCGGGCCCTCGAGGGCCGTGGCGACCGCCCGCCCGGCCACGGAGCGCACGTGAGCCAGGGTATCCGGCGCCTCGGCCATCAGGTCGAGGTCCGCAAACCACTTCGCATGGCGGCCGTAGAGATGGAGCTGGTCGATCGTCTGCGGCGCGCCTCGATCCCGCAACTCCGCCGGCCGGTCGGCCGTGAGCGCCACGAGCGGCACCCGCCCCAGCGACGCCTCAACGACGGCCGGGGCGAAGTTGACGGCGGCGCTGCCGGAGGTCCCGAGGAGGACGACCGCCCGCCGCGTGGTGCGGGCCATGCCGAGGGCGAAGAACCCGGCCGAGCGCTCGTCGATCAGCACCCGAACCCGGATCCGGTCGTGGGCGCGCAGCGCCAGGGCCAGCGCAGTGGAGCGGGAGCCGGGACAGACGACGGCATCCCGAACGCCCGCTCGGGCCAGCTCTTCGACGAATGCTCGGAGCGGGCTCGGCCCCGACCCGCGTCCGGTCATGGTTCGTCACCCGGCCGGCCCAGGGCGGCTGCCAGCGCGCGCATCTTGATCCTCGATTCCTCCCACTCGCGGTCCGGATCCGAATCGGCCACGATCCCGCAGCCGGCGAAGAGGGAGGCCCGATTGGCCTCGACCAGACCGCACCGCAGCGCGACCATCAGCTCGCCATCGCCATCGGGGCTGAGCCAGCCCACGGGACCGGCATACCAGCCGCGCTCGAAGCCCTCGTGCTCGTCGATCATCGCCAGGGCGGCCTCCCGTGGCTCGCCGCCCACGGCAGGAGTCGGATGCAGGCGATCGGCCAGGGCGAGCAGACCCTCATCGCCCCTGACTGTCCCCTCGACCGCGGTGGCGAGGTGTTGGACGTGCCGCAGGACCAGGACGCTCGGCTCGCTGGCGACTTCGATCCGCTCGGAGATCGGGGCGAGCTGGCGCCGGATCGTCCGGACGACGACGGCGTGCTCCTCGCGCTCCTTCTCGGAGGCGAGCAGCTCCGCCGCGAGCGCGGCGTCCTCGGCCGGGTCCGTCCCCCGCCGGATCGAACCGGCGATCGCCGCGGTCCTGTAGGTTCGCCCCTCGGTGCGGACGAGCCGCTCCGGGGTGGCACCCAGGAAGGTGCGGCCCCCTCGCCGGAAGGCGAAGACCGCGCTCTCCGGCGCGCTGGCTGCGAGCAGGCGCAGGGCGCCCGGCACGTCGAGCGCGGTGGGCGACGACAGGTCGACGCGGCGGGCGAAGACGACCTTGTCGAGACGGCCGCGGCCCACGGCGCCCGCCATGAGGCCCACGATGTGGCGCCAGTGCTGGGAGCTCGGCCATTCTCTTTCGATGGCCAGGCGCGCGCGGGGCGCGGCCGGTTCCTGGTCCGCCGGCCGGAGCTCGCCGGCGCGCGTCGAAAGCCGCAGCCAGGTGCGCTCGAGCCCAGTGGCCCGAGCGGCCGTGTCACCCTGTCCCGCGACCGAACCCGTGAGCCAGTTCCCGCTTGCGGACCCCAGGGCGACCAGGGAGGGCACCGCAAGCGAAGCGGCTCCGAAGGCCGCCCACAGATCGTCGCTTCCCGGGACGCGGCCGTTGAAGCCAAGGCCCCCGATCAGTACCGGCCCGAGGCCCCGGAGTTGCGTCGAACGGCCGAGCCGGGCTCCGGCGACCAGGGATCGCCAGGCCGACTCGGCGTCGAGAAAGCGTTGCGGGCCCGACGGCTCGACTGCCCATGCTCGGCCGATGCTCACGAGCGCGAACTCCTCGCTCGGTCGCAGCCAGAGGCCTGCCTCGAAACCGGCCTCGACGGCGGAGGTGTAGAGAGCGACGGCATCGAAGGGACCGACCGGAACGCTCGCGGCAACCAGCCCGGCCGCGGCCCGGGGCGCGCGGCCGTCCAGCGCGGCCGAGACGGCGGCGGCCAGTCCTTCGCCGTACCCGCCGCCGGCCGTCCTGCTCTGCGCTCGACCCAGGACGGTCACCGGCGAGCCTCCGGCAAGGTCTCGGGCCATGCCATTCGCGGGCCGGCCGCGATTCTCTCCTCCGCCACGCCGACGCTGCGCAACAGCAGCGCCCGCAGCACCGGGTACGTATCCTCCAGGCGGCCCGGCCGCTCGGCGAGCAACCAGCGCGCGACCACCTCGTCGAGCGCGCCGAACCAGACGACGCCGGTGAGGCGCGTGTCGATCGGGGGGATCGTGCCCTGGGCGATGGCTTCGTCCAGGTACGACTGGATGAGACGGGCGAATCGATCGTGCAGCTCGTTCAGCTCGGCCTGGAAGCCCCGCCCGGCGCCGCCGGCCTCGAAGAAGAGGCGGGCCATCGTCCGGTGACCGGCGAAGACCTCCAGCACCGTTCGGAGCGCAGCCTCGGCCCTGGCGATCGGATCGGACTCGGCCGCGACGGCCGCTTCGACCTTCCCGACCAGCTTGTCGGCGGTCGTGCGCATGAGCTCACGGAAGATCGACTCCTTGGTCGGGAAATGGAAGTAGATCCCGCCTTTCGATATCTCCGCCGCGGCCGCGATATCGTCCATCGCGGTGTCACGGTAGCCAGCTCGCGTGAAGGCCTGGAAGGCTCCGTCCAGGATCGTTTCGCGGCTGGCTCGACCATGTTCCGAGGGTTGCGCGCGCTGACGGCGCATCACGTGTCTCCTGCCCGGGTGGGGATCGCAAGACCGGCGAGCCCCCAAACCGACCGGTGGGTCGGTTCGGTCGTGCGCATCCTACCGCAGCGAGGAAGGCGCACCAGAGGCGAGAGGACGCGGCGGCCCGCTCTTGGCCCGCCCGGGGAGCCGCCGTAACCCTAACGAAAGGCAGCCACGGCGACTATCCGGCCGTCGCGGCGGGCTCCGGCTCTCCGGCCGGCCCGCGTCCACGCCCACCACGACGCCCACCGGGGGCAGAGCGCCGGTGTTCACGAAAGGATCGCTTCCGTCATGATCGACAGCGCCATTCCAACATACAGGTTTCGTTCACGCGTCGAGGGCAGGCGCGGGTGGCCAGCAGCTCTATCTCGTTGCTTGGTATGGTTTCAATCGTCTTGGCGGCCTGTGCGCCCGGCTCGGTCACGAGCACGGCCACGCCCGCATCCTCGGCGGCAGTCGCGATCGCCAGCTCCGCCCCTGCCGGACCAGGCGCGCCCGGCGCCCCGGGCGGCCCCAATGCGTCCGGCGCACCCGGCGCCCCGGGGAACGCGGCCGGCGGCGGGTCCACTGCGCAATACACCCCGACCGGCGTTTACACGATCAGCACCGGCTCGGTGAGCAAGTCCGGCGTCACGTACACAGGTACTGAGGAAGACCAGTCCGCCGTCCTGGTCACCGGGTCGGGGTCGCTGACCCTGGCCAACGCCACGATCGTGACCTCGGGCGCCAGCAAGTCGAGCGATGAGAGCAGCTTCTACGGTCTCGACGCGGGTGTGCTCGCGCAGTCCGGCGGCACGGTCACGCTGACGGGCGGTTCGGTGACGACCACGGGCAACGGCGCCAATGGCGTCTTCGCCTACGGATCCCGAGCATCGGTGACCGTCACCAACGCCGCCATCAAGGCCACCGGCCAGTACGCTCACGGCGCCATGGCCAGCGGCGGCGGCACGGTGACCGTCACCGACACGACCATCTCCACGGCCGGAGCCAACTCCGGCGCGATTGCCACGGACCGGGGCGGCGGGGCCATCACTGTCAGCGGTGGCTCGGTTACCACCTCCGGCCAGGATTCCCCGGCCATCTACTCGACCGGCGCGATCAGCGCAACCGGCGGTACCTACACTGCCACCGGCGCGGAGGCGGCCGTCATAGAGGGCGCCAACTCGCTAACCCTCACCGACGCGACGCTGACCTCCAGCAAGGCCGACAAGTGGGGTGTGCTGATCTACCAGAGCATGTCCGGCGACGCATCGGGCACGAAGGGAACCTTCACCATGACCGGCGGCTCGCTCAGCTACACCGCCTCGACCGGTCCGCTCTTCTACGTCACCAACTCCACCGGCGTGATCACGCTCAAGGGCGTGACGGTCACCGCCGCGGGCGGCGTGCTCGTCAAGGCGGCCGCCGGCAACTGGGGCACAAGCGGCTCGAACGGCGGGACGGTTGTCTTCACGGCCGACGGCGAAACCCTGACAGGAGACCTGGTCAGCGACAGCTCGAGCTCGATCGCTGCGACGCTGAAGAACGGCACGACGCTCACCGGCATGATCGACTCGGCGGCCCTGACCCTGGACGCGACGAGCGTCTGGAATGTGACCGGGGATTCGCAGCTGACCAGCCTCTCGGACGCAAGCGGCATCTCCGGCACGGTCATCACCAACATCAAGGGCAACGGCCACACGGTCTACTACGACGCCAGCCTGGCGGCCAACTCCGCCCTCGGGGGCAGGACCTACAGCCTGGCCGGCGGCGGGCAGCTCAAGCCGCAGTCGTAGCCTCCTTCTAGCGCAGCCCCCACTGGTCCGGGTTCGTAAGGACGTTCACGCCGGCAGCCTGCTGCAGAGTCCCGGCCGTATCGGCAGACAGCCCGTCTGTGAAGCCCAGACCATCCGGATTCTGGCGGAAGATAGCGGCGTAGAAGACGCACGCGGCCAGGTACGTTCCGGCGGTCGTCGGATGGCTGCCGTCGTCCTGCCACAGGCCGATGTCCGGGTCCTGGCGCCGCACGATGAACCACGTGTACCCAACCGGCGCGACCGCCACCCCCAGCTCCTGGGCGATCGACAGGTAGCCGCTGTCTATCGAGCGCTGCATGCTCTCATAGTCGGGCATGCCGTTCTCGGGCCAGCCGTCGCGATGGGCCCAGGTCATGAACAAGATCGGCGTCTCGTCCCGCTGTCGGATCATGCCCACCAGGGTCCTGACCGCCGGGTACATCGTGTACTCGCGGGACGATTCGACGGACGGGACCTCGCTCTGCTCCTGGAGGACGACGAAGTCCCACTTCTGCGAGTCGAGCCTGGGGACCGTGGCGGCATCGGCAAGGTGATCGGCCAGCGTCGCTCCGCCGCTGGCGAGCGAATCTGTTTCCACCGTGTGGCCGCCGGCCTCGGCCAGGCTGGCGAAAGTGCCGGGCAGATCGTTGACGTACGTGTAGCTGTTACCGATGAACAGGATCCGCAGGCAGGCGCTGTCGCTCGGGCCGCACGTGGGAGCGACACTGCCGCAACCCGTGAGGGCCGCCAGGGCCAGCGGCGCCAGGAGCGCGAGCATCCCGAGCCGCGACGGAAGGAAAAGGAGGCGGTGAGGAGGTGTCATCGTCATTCGCACTGGGAGCATTCTGGCGCCGCAGGCGCAGGCTTGAGCATGCCACACGAGAGGGATGGGCCGTCCCGGCCGGAGCACCGATGTTTCGGACGCCCAGTACCATGCCGCCCCGGAGGCCGGGATTGTCCCCTCTTCATGCTGCCGCGCAGCCATCAGCTGGTCAACCTGGAGCGGCTCCCGGACAGGCCACTCCCGGCGGATGCGACGACCGCTCCCTAGGAAGTGCCGCAGATGGCGTTGACGGGGAGCGAGCGGCCGAGTCCGCTACGGAAGCCATGCCTCCGAGCTCACCTGGGTCTTCATGCTGGAGGAGTAACACGCTGGAATGGGCGCGTCGCCGAGTGACTTGGACACGAATCGCCCCAGACCGAACGGCTGGACCATCGCCACCACGATCTTCTGAGCCGGGCTCGACTTGCACCAGTTACCCCAATCGACGATGGTGTTGATCGAGCCGCCGGGGCTGAGCGTGTAGATCGGGTCGCTCGAGGAGACCTTCGCCGCGGAGTGACCGGTGTCGCCGATCACGTTGCCGTGGCCGTCGACGATCTGGGCCTCGGAGGTGCCGCGCATGTTGCAGCTCGAGGACGACTTGTTCGTGGCGGTGACGTGGGCGTAGGAATCGCCGGAGCCGCCCTCCCAGACAGTGATCGCCAGCTTGAGCTGAGAGCCCCTGCACAGGCCCACGGCTAGCGACGGCAGCGGCGTCGGGACCGGCGTGGGCTTGGGGGTCGGGGTCGCGATGTGCGTCGGTGCCGGCGTGTCGGTAGATGCCGGAGTCGCGATCGCGGTCGGCGTGGCCGCCGGCGTGGCCGTGGCCGCCGCTACCGTGTCCACCGCGACTGGCGACGGCGCCGCAGTGCAACCGGCGATCAACACGGCGATGCAGACGGCCAGGAGCATGCGCGGGACGCCACGGCCGGTCGGGCGCGGCAATCCTGACAGCAGATACGACATCAGCGATTCTCCCCGCTGCCGATCACCGCTCTCTCCGGCGCGACGCGTCGCGACCGGCGGGCGCGATTCTCGTGCCAGCGACTTGCCGCCGGCTTCAGGTCGGAGGATCGGGCTACTCCGTGAGACGGCCAGCTGGCCAGGCGGCTGCGGCGTCCACCTGGCGGGACAGGCCGTCGTCGGCGAGTCCGACGTGGCTCGGGACCGGGGTCCGGCCGCTGGTGTTCCCTGGTCGACCTAGCGGGCCCACGGTCGGCGCGCTAGTACAGGGTCGAAGGATCCAGCTTGTCGCGCCAGAGGCCCTCGAGCATGTCGAGGTCGTCGCGGATCTGGTCGTCGGTCATCTCGGGTGTCACGTCCACCACGTCGAGGACCTCGAGCGAGAAAGCTTCGATGCCGAACGTCGCCACATCCCTGGTCAGGCGGCCATCCACCGCCCCCGGCAGATTCGTCTCCCGCGCGAACTCGAGCTTGTTGCGGAGGCTCCGCAGGTTGACGGTCGAACCGAGCAGCGCCTTGCCGTTGCCGGCGTTGCGGATTAGGTAGACGCCCGCCTGGGGTCGCACCTGGCGGTATCGAGCCAGCAGTTCCTTTCGCCGCGCCCGGTCGGGCACCGGTGTCTCCTCGTCTTGCCCCCGTTGACGGAGCCTCGGAAGAAGGGGCATCGGAATTGTGGCACGCGCCGCCGCACCCGCCCCGCGCCGCCACGCCTCTGGCTGCGCGCGGCCGGCGTCGCAGAAAGGGCTGCCCGAGCACAGTCGGATTTCGGTGCAGCACCAATTCTCCGACGCGACCACAATTGGGCCATGGCGCCTGAGGAGGTCCACCGCTACGACGACTTCAGGCTTCTCCAGAACGGCCGGCTCAAAGAGCGTCCCACGCACCGGAGCGAGCGATCCGCTTGTACCGCATCTTGTCCGGCGCGATGAATGCCATGAGCGGAGCCATGCTGGAGGCGGTCTGGTCCGCGCGCGAGATGGTCGATCGCGGCCTGGTGCTCATGTCGGACAGGCCCGCATCAGCTCGCGACGGACTCCTGGAACTCAGGAACGTCTATCGTTTCTTCGAATCGTCTGTGCCTGCCCTGCTCGAGAGCTGGGAGACGGCGCAACGGGAGGGCACCGCATGACCGCGATCATCCGTACCGAGAAGCTCACCAAGTTCTACGGCCCCCACCGCGGCATCGTCGAAGTCGACCTCGATGTCCAGCAGGGCGAGGTCTTCGGCTTCCTCGGGCCGAATGGGGCAGGCAAGACGACCACCATCAGGCTTCTGCTCGACCTGATCCGGCCGACCAGCGGCAAGGCCTACGTGTTCGAGATCGAATCTTCGGCCGACCCGACGGCCATCCATCGGCGCATCGGCTACCTTCCCGGCGAGTTCGCGCTGTACGACCGGCTGACCGGCGGCCAGACGCTCGAGTACTTCGGCAACCTGCGCGGCGGCGTGGACAAGGCCTACCGGGCCCAGCTGACCGAGCGCTTCGACCTGGACCCGAGCCGCCGCTTCCGCGAGTACTCCAAGGGCAACAAGCAGAAGGTCGGCCTGGTTGCCGCGCTCCAGCACAAGCCGGAGCTGCTCCTCCTCGACGAGCCCACGGCCGGCCTGGATCCGCTCGTCCAGCAGACCTTCTTCTCGTTGCTGCGCGATGCGGTCAAGGAGGGCAGCACGGTCTTCCTGTCCAGCCACATCCTGAGCGAGGTGGAGCGCAGCTGCGACCGCGTGGCCATCATCCGCGAGGGCCGCCTGGTCCGAGTCGACCGAGTCGACGCCCTGCGCGACCTCGCCCACCACCAGGTCGAGCTTCGCTTCGCCGGCGAGCCGCCGGCCGGGGAGTTCGAGAAGCTGGCCGGAGTGAGCGACATCCAGGTCGAGGATCACCTCCTTCGCCTGCGCGTCTTTGGGCCGATCACGCCCGTGGTCCAGGCCGCGGCCCGCCTGGGAGTGACCGACTTCCTGAGCCGCGAACCCAGCCTCGAAGAGACGTTCCTGGCCCAGTACGGGCGGGAAGCCGCCGAGGAGAAGTGATGGCCGTCCAGGCCGGTAGCTCGCCGCTACAGGGGGCCCCATCGGTACCTCTCTGGAGCCGCCTGTACGGCTTCGGCTCGGTCTACGCCAAGACGATCCGCGACTCGCGACTGGCCTTCATCATCGTCGCCGGCCTCCTGGGCGGAATCATGCTTGCCGGCTGCAAGGCTTTCGCGGCGGCCTACTCCACGCCGGCATCGAGGCTGGATCTGCAGAACGTCATCGACAACATCCCGCCGGTTCTCAAAGGCCTATACAACAACCCGGTCCACGTCGAGACGTTGGGCGGCTCGCTCTCGTGGAAGTACGGCCCGTTCTTCGGGCTGATCGCCGGGCTGTGGTCGATTACGGCACTATCCGGGACGCTGGCCTCGGAGGCACAGCGCGGCAGCCTGGACATGGTCGCGGCCGCACCCTTCGGCAAGCGCCGGATCGCGATCGAGAAGCTGGCCGCGCACCTGACCGGCATGTTCGGCGCAATGGTGTTTCTGGCCATCGTCACCTGGGTTGGGAGCGCCGCGTTCGGCACGCTGCCGGGCGACGCGATCCCGATCCAGGGCGCCGTGGGTTTCGCGGTCTGGGTCGGGCTCATCGGCCTGGTCTCCGGGTCGGTGGCGTGGGCGCTGGCACCGTTCGTCGGGCGCGCCAGCGCCGCGGGCGTGGCCGGTGCGGTGATGCTCGGCGGATGGGTGGTCAGCGGCTACTCGACGTCGGTGCCGGCGCTACAGGCGCCGGCCGACCTGACCTGGTTCCACTGGACGGCCGGCCACCTGCCCCTTGCCGGCCAGTACGATTGGCTTTCCCTGGTTGCTCCTGCCGTCATCGCGGTCGTGCTGTTCGGGGTCGGCGTTGTCGCCTTCGACCGGCGTGATCTCGGCTCCACCAGCGCCATCCCGGTACCTGCCATGCCCGGCGCCCTGCTCGGCACGCGCGGCCCCAGCGGACGATCCTTCGGCGAGCGTTTGCCGATGGCCCTCGCCTGGGGCATCGGCCTGGCCTTGTATGCGGCCCTGGTAGCGGCCTCGAGCCGTTCCTTCGCCGACGAGCTGTCCAAGTCGCCCGACACCGCCAACCTCTTTCGGAGTCTCTTCAAGGGCTATGACGTCACCACCGGCGGCGGTTTCCTGCAGCTGCTCTTCGCCTACATGGGCTACCTCGTGGCCGGCCTGGGTGCCGCGACGCTCGTGGCCGGCTGGGCCTCCGATGAGAACAGCCGCCGGCTCGAGATGCTGCTGGCGAGCCCGCTCGGTCGAGCCCGGTGGGCGATTGCGGGCGGCATCGGTGTCTTCGCGGCAATCGCGGTCATGACCGGCGTGGCCATGCTGGGCATCGCGGTCGGCGTGGCGGCGGCGGGCACCGATGTGGCGACGCCGGTCGCCGGCGCCCTGATCCTCGGGCTGTACGCGCTCGCTGCCACCGGCGTGGGCTTCGCCGTCGGCGGGCTGTTCCGAAACACGCTGGCCGGCGAAATCACGGCCGTGTTCGTGATCGCGACCTTCCTGGTCGACTTCCTTGCGCCCGCGCTCAGTCTGCCCGACTGGGTCCATCAGCTGGCTCTCACCGCTCACTTCGGGCAGACGATGGTCGGCAACTGGGATCCCGCGGGCGTGGTCGCGTGCCTGGCGATCGGCATAGGCGGACTGCTGCTCGGGGCCTGGGGGATGACGCGCCGCGACGTCGGCTGAGGGCTGCGCTCCGCAACGTCAGCCGCGCTCCGGCAGCACAGGCCCACGGCGTGTCCCCCGGTTGCCGCCGTCGAGGCCCGGCCATGGCTACCGGCCGTCGGGCGGGCGAGCATCCGGCACGTGGGACCTGAAGCCCGAATTCACCAGGTATAGCCGAAACTTGTCGGCGTACCTGTTGAACACACGGTCGCCAGTGACCGAGTAGAGGAAACTCAGCTGCCGCACGTGCAGCTCCTCGTAAGCCACGGATGCCTTGGGCCCGCGTTTGGAGCCGACCAGGCTATTGAGGCCGTAGTACGTCCAGGAACCCGTGTCGTAGTACGGGAGGAGCGCTCGAAGCGCAGGCAGGCCGCGGTCGGCGGCAGTCAGATCTTGCAGGCAGATCGGGTCGCCCAGGTATATCGCGCACTCGTACAGGCCGGCGAGCGAGTAGATCCAGCCATTTAGCACGTTGTTGACGTAGCCCGGCAGGTACTCCTGGTAGACCGTCAGGTGGCGGCCTGAAACGGTGACGCTGCTGTCCACGCCCAGGTTGGCGATGGTGCGACCGAAGGTGGATCGAGCGCGTTCCAGCACGTCGAGGTAGGAACTATCGCCGGTCACCGAATACGCTCGCAGCATCGCGCTGATGCCCAATCCTTCGGCCATGGCGGACCACCACGGCAGGGGCTGAGTGCCCCACGCGAAGGTGTACAGCCAGCGTCCGTCGGGCTGCTGATTGGCGACCAGCCAGCCGATCTGGGCGAAAAACGCGGCCCGGTCCGCATCTGCCTGTGCCGGCGTGTCCTGGCCGGATTGCCAGCGATCGAAATACGAGATAGCACCCTGGGCGATGGTGACAGCGTTGTGCTGAACTCCGATTGGAGCACCGTAGTCGTGCATGAGCACACCGTCCGCGTCCCTGGGCGCGGTGTCGAACGGTCCGAACGTCTCGAAGAAGGCGGAAACCGGCGCCATGCTGCTTGCCTCGGGCGCGAAGTAGCCGCTGAGATCGAAGATGACGTCGACGGTATTGCCCGCTTGGCCGGTCGCGAAGATGGCCCAGAGCTTGCCGTCCGCACCCAGCGGAGCCGTAACGCCGGTGGCGCGCGGGCCAGTCGTGGCAGCGAAGTTCAGCGATGAGGTGGAGATGGCCGTTGGGGAGGTCGAAGCCGCCGTCAGGGCGACGTAGCCGGGGTGCGTGGGACTGGCGATCGTCAGCGTCCCCGAAACCGCCGTCGTGCCGGCCGGGATGCCGTACAGGCCGACGATCGTGAACGACCGGGGAGCCTCCGAGGAGAGCCGCCCCGAGTCGCCGACGCCCGAGCGGGAATCGATCAGCCGGAGCGGCCCGAGCGGGTGAAACGTCGAGCCCGTCATGTCGGGGGTGAAGTAGCCGGTCAGGTCGAAGATCACCTGGGCCGTATCGGGCCAGGCCGTGTCAGCCGCCCTGCCGCTTTCGTAGATGGCCCACAGCCTGCCGTCCGCGCCGAGGGTCGCGGTGACGCCCGTGGCCTGCGGATCGGTCGTGGCGAAGTCGAGCGTGGAGATGGTAAGACAGGAGCCAGGCGTAAAGCCGGGCGTCAGGGCAACACGTCCGGGGCGCAAAGGAGCCGCGATCGTCAGAGTCCCTGTGACGGCAGTTGCCCCGACCGGGATACCGAACGCACCCGCGAGCTGGAAAGACTCGGGCACGTTGGCCACGAGCGGCGTGGCACCGCCGATGGCCGTTCTCGAATCGAAAACGCGGATCGGCCCGACCGGGTGGTAGGTCGCTCCCGCGTCGTCGGGGGCGTAGTAGCCGTCGAGGTCGAAGGCTACCTGAGCTGTCTGGCCCGCGACACCCGCCACGTACAGGACCCAGAGTCGGCCGTCGTCACCGAGCGTCGCCGTGACGCCCGCCGAGCTGAGCTTTCCGGCGGTGAAGTTGATCGAGGACGTGTCGACCGAGGCCGGTGAGGCCTCTACAGGTGTCAGGGCGACGTAGCCCGAATGGGATGGGCTCGTGATGGAAAGTGTGCCCGCGACGGCCGTTGCCCCGGTGGGAATACCGAAGGCACCGGTCATCTGGAATGACTGAGGCGTCTCGGAAACGAGGCGCGTCGCCCCGCCCAGCCCTGTAGACGAGTCAAAGACCCGTACCGGTGCCAGCGCGTGGTATGTGGAACCCGGCGCCAGGGTGAGGGCGGTAGGGGCGTCCAAAGAGGCTGACCCGCCCGGGTTCGCGCCCGCTGTCGGGCCCGCCGACAGCGCTGCGAGCACGATCGCGAAGAGGCTCGCCAGGCCGACGCGACCGCTGCTCCACGATCGCCGCGGCCCCTGGTGCTCGCCACCGCCGCGAATGGGTCGCGATCGAGGCGTAGACATGTCGCGGCAACCTCATATTCCCGTGCGCCACCGCAGGCAATGGGAAGATCCCGACGCCATGCCTGCCAGCTCCCTCAGGCCGAAGGCTCTGTCACCCTATTCGGCGAAGGAACCATAGCATCGGCCAGGGCCGACCGCTGGCCTGACGGCTGCGCGCCGGTCTGCGCAACGCCGGCGCCGACCCCCACTCGGCTGAGCGTGGGCTCCGCATCCTGACTGGCGCTGGGTGTACGCCTTCGGGCATGATGTGGGCCACCTGTAGCCTCCTCCTCGAAACAAAGGCCCAGTAGATGCCCGGTCGTCTCCCGAATCCGCGATCGCGCCGTGGCGCGCGGTCGATGCCGGCGATGCTGACGGCCGCTCCGGCTCCCGGTTCCTACCCGAACCGGCGCCTGTACGCGAACGGCGCCAGCCTCTGGGATGTGACCAGCGGCAGCAACGGCTCGTGCGGCACCTACCTGTGCCAGGCGGAAGTCGGCTATGACGGCCCCACCGGCCTGGGAACGCCCGACGGCACCGCTGCCCTGGCGCCGGACGTGCTCGACCTGGGCGCCGGCACGCGAACGAGCTGCGCCCTCACCGACGGCGGCACGATCTCCCGCTGGGGCTGCGACGGCGACGGGGAGGCGGACGCACCCGCGGGAACGTACGTGGCACTCAGCACCGGCGACTCGCACAGCTGCGCGATCGATTCGGGAAGAGCGCTGCATTGCTGGGGCGACGACACCTTCGGGCAGAGCAGTCCGCCGGCCGGTTCATACCTGACGGTCAGCGCGGGCGGCGGCGACTCCTGCGCCATCGGCTCGAACAGGTCCCTCCACCGGTGGGGCGACGCCAGCCACGGCGTCACGACTCCACCGGCCGGGACCTACAGCGCCGTCTCCGTCGGCGCATATCACGCCTGCGCCTACCTCGCCGCCTCGACCGAGTGCTGGGGCGGCAACGCGGACGGTGAGAGCACCCCTCTGTTCGCCACGACCTCGCTGCCGGTCGCCGGGACGGGCTACGCCTATGCTACGGACGTGACCCTATCGACCGCCGTCGTGCCTGCGCCCACGTTCTCCGTGACGGCTGGGAGCCTGCCGGCGGGGTTCACCCTCTCCACCTCGGGCCAGCTCTCGGGCACCTCCTCGACTCCGGGAAGCTACCTGTTCACAGTGACCGCCAGCAACGGCATCGCCCCCGCCGCCAGCCAATCGCTGACGCTGGAGATCGACTACCACCCGGCGCCAGGCGCCCCGACCTCGGTCGTCGCCGTCGCCTCCAACACCACCGCCGTCGTCAGCTGGGCCGCGCCGGTCCCGAACAGCGATGCGCCCGTAACCGGCTACACCGTCACCTCCTCCCCGGCCACCACGAGCTGTGTCCTGACCCTCGCCATGACGTGCAGCTTCGATGGCCTGACGAACCACACGAATTACACGTTCAGCGTGACTGCCACGAGCGACTACGGCACTGGACCGGCCACCTCGGCAAGCGCGACGCCTGTGCTTGGTGCCACCTACATCCCAGTCACGCCCAACCGCCTGGTCGACTCGCGCGCCGGGACGCGGCTGGGGCTGAAATCGTCGCTCAAGGCCGGCACGCCGGCCGAGTTCGTCGTCATCAATCGTTCCACTGACCCGAACCTCAACATACCGGGCGACGCGACCGCGGTGACGGGCAACCTGACCGTGACCAACCAAACCTCGAACGGATACCTGGTCCTGACCCCCGACCACCCGTCCGGAACGCCGACCACCTCGACGCTCAACTTCCCCAGGGGCGACAACCGGGCGAATGCGGTCACGGTTCCGCTGAGCCCCACGGGAACGCTGTGGGTGACCTTCATCGGCACCGCCGGCGCCAGGACGGACGTGGTCTTCGACGTCACGGGATACTTCGCGCCATGACCGCGCTGGCCGACCGGCGGGCGGGCGTGGTGGCCACACGGCTGGCCGGAACCGACGGCGTCTCGCTCGAGACCGCCAAGTGGGCGACCGTCCTGGGGCGCCTGGGCGTCAGGTGCTTCTACTTTGCCGGCCAGCTCGACAGGCCGCCGGAGGTGAGCCGGCTGGTCCCGGAGGCCTTCTTCCGTCACCCCGACATCGACGCCATCAGCCGCGTCGTATTCATTGAGGCGGTCGAGATCGAGCCCGCGTCCGGCGCCACAACCCGGGCCGACGGCAGCCAGGCGGAGGAGCCGCCGGGCGCCCGCATCCGCCGCCGGGACTTCTTCTCGCCCTACGTCAGGCCGCCAGCCCTTTCGCGCCGCATCGAGGAGCTGAAGGTCCACCTCAAGGAGGAGCTGTACGAGTTCGTCCGCGAGTTCGACCTGGACCTGCTGATCGTCGAGAACGCGCTGGCCATCCCGCTCAACATCCCGCTCGCCCTGGCCCTGACCGACCTGATCGCCGAGACGGGAATCCCCGTGATCGCGCATCACCACGACCTGCCCTGGGAACGCCAGCGTTTCGCGGTCAACAGCGTGGGCGACTACATCGCTGCGGCATTCCCGCCAGCGCTGCCGTCGGTCCGCCACGCCGTCATCAACTCCGTCCAGGCACAGCAGCTGGCCTGGCGGCGCGGCCTCACGTCGCGGGTGATCCCCAACGTCATGGACTTCGACACCCCGCCCGCGCCGCCCGACGACTACGCCCGCAACGCCAGGCGCGACCTGGGCGTGGACGACGGCAAGGCCTTCATCCTGCAGCCGACCCGGATCATCCAGCGCAAGGGGATCGAGCACGCCATCGAGCTCGTCCGCAGGCTCTGCGTCCCGGCCACGCTGGTCGTATCGCACGCTGGCGGCGAGGAAGACGACGACTACCAGCAGCGCGTCCGCGAGTTCGCCCATCTGCTCGACGTCCCAGTCCGGTTCGAGTCGGACATCGTCGGGCACGAGCGCGGCACGACCCCGGACGGCCGCCGGATCTACGCCCTGTCGGACGTCTATCCCCAGGCGGACCTGGTGACGTACCCGTCCAGCATCGAGGGTTTCGGCAACGCCTTCCTGGAGGCCGTCTACTACCGCCGCCCGATCGTCCTCAACCGCTACTCGGTCTTCGAGGTGGACATCGAACCGAAGGGCTTCCGGGTGGTCGGGTTCGACAACTACATCAGCGCGGCGACGATCCGCGACGCCTGCCGGCTGCTCCAGGATCGCGCTCTGGCCGCCGAATGGGCCGAGCTCAACTACGGCCTGGCCGCGCGGCACTTCTCGTACGAGGTCCTGGAGCGGCGCCTCATGGCCCTGCTCTCGGAGTGCCTCGGCGAGGAGCGCTGAATCGATGCCCGGCGGCACGCAGGGCCGGCGGGCCGACATCGCCCTGGTTCACTACACGGCCCCGCCGGTCGTCGGCGGGGTCGAGAAGGTCGTCGGGCGGCACGCCTCGCTCATGGCGGACGCCGGCTGGGCCGTCCGGATCGTGGCCGGCCGTGGCGCCCCGACGGACCCGCGGGTGCTCTTTCGGCCCGTGCCGCTCGCGGACTCCCAGCATCCGGAGATCGTGCGCACCGGCACCGAGCTGGCCGCCGGCCGCGTCCCGCCCTGGTTCGGCGGGCTCGTGGGAAGGGTCCTGACCGAGCTCGAGGCTGCCCTCGCCGGGGCGGACATAGTGGTCGCGCACAACGTCGCCTCGCTCAACCAGAACATGGCCCTGACCGCGGCGCTGCGGATCGCCGCCGGGCGACCCGCCGGACCGCGCTTCGTACTGTGGCATCACGATCTGGCCTGGACCCTGCCCCGCTACCGGCCGGCGCTCCACGAGGGCGAACCCTGGTCGCTGCTGCGGACCAGCTGGCCGGGCGCGCGCCAGGTCACCATCTCGGAGAGCCGTCGGGCCGACCTGGCCGCGTTACTGGGCATCGGGCCGGATTCGATCGAGGTCATCCCTGGAGGCGTCGATCTGCCGGACGAAGGCGGACCTGCGCTCGTGGACGACCCGGAGCTTGCCGCCCGCCTGGCCGGGCTTCGACCGTTGCTTCTCTCTCCGGTCAGAGTGACGCCGCGCAAGAACCTCGAGCTGGCGCTGCGGACCGTGGGCGCGCTGCGGCAGCTGGGCCGGCCGGCGGGCCTCGTTGTGACCGGCCCGGTCGACCCTCACGATGCCACCGGGCGCCACTACCTGGAGTCCCTCCTTCGGCTGCGGCACGAGCTGCAGCTCGACGAGATGGTCTTCATCTGCGCGGAGACAGAGGCGGGGGCAGCGTCGACGGAGACACTCGGGGACCTGTACCGGGAGGCGGACGCTCTCATCCTGCCAAGCTGGGACGAGGGGTTCGGCCTGCCGATCCTGGAGGCCGCCGTCAGCCGGCTGCCGATCGTGTGCTCGAATCTCGCCTCGTTGCGCGAGCTGGCGGGCGAGGCCGCGGTCTACGTGGACCCAGGTGGCGACGCGTCAGGCGTCGCGCAGGCGGTCCTGGAAGCCCTCGCGCGAAACCCGGAAGCGGGCGCCGCGCTCGACCGCCGCGTCCGAACCACGTATTCGTGGGCGAGCGTCTATGAGCGCCACATCGCCCCGCTCATGGAGCGGACGCTGGCCGAACCGAGGGGCTGACCCGGCCGCGGCGTTGGCGCGCGTGTGCAGCCAGCGGGCGCCGCTGGCAATCGGGCTCGGCCGGGAGCCGCAAACCGCAGGCGTCAGCCAGCGGCGTCGAACCCCAGATCCGCGGTGACGTAGCGCTGGATCGTCGGCGCGATCGCCGCGACCACCGCATCGACCGAGGCGCCGGCCATCGGCTCGACGCAGAGGATGTACCGCGCCAGGGCGAGGCCCATCAGCTGGCCGCCGACGAGAGTGGCCCTGAACGCGGAGTCAGTTACGCCAGTCTCCGCGACGAGCGGCAGGATCGCGCCTTCGACGACGATCCGCCGGACCATGGCCGCGGCCTCGGGATCCGTCATCGCCGAGCGGACCATGCCGACGAGAATCTGGCGGCGAGCCGGCTCCTCCCACATGGCCAGGAAGAACCGCACCAGTCTCTCGCCCAGGCCCTCTCGCGGTCCGGCTATGACGGTTCGCCTCACCAGGTCCGGGTCGAACGGCAATTCCATGGCCGCGACGAACAACCGCTGCTTGCCGCCGAAGTAGTGGTGGATCAGGGCCGCGTCGACGCCCGCCGCGGCGGCGATCGCCCGAGTGGATGCGCCGTCGTAGCCACGCGCGGCGAACCCGGCTCGGGCGGCAGCGAGGATGGCGGTCCGGGTGCCCGATCTGCCATCGGGCCCATCTTCGGGAGAAAGCCTGGGCCGGCGGCCGGTGCGGACCATCAGCCGGCCGCCTTCCCCTTGCGGGCCAGCAGCACGAAGGCTTCCTCGAAGGTCGCGGCGGAGGATCTGAGCTCGGCCTTCACACCGGCCGCGTCCAGGGCCGCCTCGACGGCCTCCGGGTCGGCGCCCGGGATCCGGATCCGCCGGCCGGCCAGCGCCACCGGCAGGCCGGCGGCCTTGAGGGCGTGGAAAGGCCGATCCCACGGTTCGGCGAGCACCTCCTGCGTGACGAGGTCGTCGGCGATCTCCGCCGCCGTGCCCCGCGCCGCAACGCGCCCCGCCAGCAGCACGACGAGCCGGTCGCACTGGCTCGCCTCGCTCATGTAATGCGTGGTCACGAGGACACCGGCGCCGGACTCGGCGGCGGACCGGATCAGCTCCCAGAGCCGGGCCCGACCCAACGCCCCGACGCCGGAGGTGGGCTCGTCCAGCACCAGCAGATCGGGCCGGTGTGACAGGGTCGCGGCGAAAGCGACGCGGCGGCGCAGTCCCAGAGGCAGCTCACCGATGAGGCGGTCACGTGACGCGGCCAGTTCCGGGTCCAGGGGTGGAGCGTCGACGACGCCGAAGGACCGGGCCACGAACGCCAGGCTCTCGCCCACCGTGAGGTCCTCGTACAGCCCCAGGCCCTGCGGCATGTAGCCCACGCGGCGCCGCATCTCGCGGCACGGCGCCTCGCCAAAGAGTGACACCTCGCCGGAGGTTGGGGCCAGCAGCCCCAGGGCGATGCGGATCAGCGTCGTCTTCCCCGCGCCGTTGGCCCCGATGAGGCCCACGACTTCGCCCGGCTTGACGTCCAGGTCCACGTCCTCGAGGGCCTGCAGCTGGCCGAAGCGCCGGCCCAGGGCGCTGACACCGAGCAGCGGTCCGGGCGGGATCGCAGGTCGCGCGCCCGCGCTCCCCGCGCCACTCTCCGCCGCAGTACTCCCCGCGCCACTCTCCGCCGCCAGCTCCGCCACGACCAGCGCATCCTCCAGGTCCGGAGCCACGCGCGTGGCGCCCGCGGGGGCCGTCGCCCCCGGCCCCAGCCAGGTCTGCCAGCGCGCGCCGCGCCGCCACGATCGGTCGCCGAGCGGACGGTCGGAAGTCCAAACGGTCCCCGCCATCGCCGCCACTATCGCCTCGGGCGCACCCTCGGCCAGCGGGCGGCCGTCCGCCAGGACCAGCACTCGAGCCGCTCGCTCGGCTTCGTCCAGGTAGCTCGTGGCCAGGGCCACGGCCGTTCCGGCGGCGGCCGCCTCGGCGACCATCTCCCACAGCTCCACTCGGCTCAGCGGATCGATCCCGGTCGTGGGCTCGTCGAGGATGAGCAGCTCCGGCTCGTGGAGCAACGCCATCGCCACCGCGAGCTTCTGGCGCATGCCGCCGGAAAGGCGCTCGGCCAGACGCCGCTCCGCGCCAGCCAGCCCGATGCGCGGCAGTATCGCCTCGATCCGGCGGTCCAGCGCCGCGCCAGACAGCCCATACGCTCGGCCGGCAAAGGCGAGATTCTCGGCCGCGGTCAGGTCGCGATACACGCCCCGATCCGCGGACACGTAGCCCAGGTGGAGCCGATCCGGCCGCCTGACAACGCCGGCGGCCGGCGCGACGGCGCCGGCCAGGGCCCGCAGCAGTGACGACTTGCCGGCTCCGTCGGCCCCCACGACCGCCGTCACCTCGCCAGGGGGAACCGTCAGGTCCACGCCGTCGAGAGCCACGCGATGGCCGTATCGGACCACGAGTCCCGACACGCCCCACCTGGCGTCCTGGCCGGACACCCAGCGGGCACCGTCCGAGGGGCCCGCGACGGGAGTGGAACCGGGGCCGGACCCATTCGCCGTCCGATCGGGCGCGGCAGGAGCGCTCATCCGGCACCTTCGGTCGTTTCGACCGCCGTCTTCCGCCGGGGCGGCCCGGCTGGCGCAAGGTCACGCCGGAAGCGCAGTATCGACAGCCCGAAGACCAGCGTTCCCAGGATCGCCAGCGCGACCAGGGGCGCGACCAGGGAGTCGATCGGAGCACCGCGAACCAGGACGCCGCGAGCGATCTGGACGAAGTAAGTGAGCGGCAGAAAATAGGCGATCCAGCGCACGCCCCACACGATCGAGTCGAGCGGGAAGATCAGGCCCGAGAGGAGGATCTGCGGCAGCATCGTCATCATCGCGAGCTGGATTGCCTGGCCCTGGGTTTCCGAGACCGTCGAGACGAGCACGCCCATGCCGAGGGTCACGAAGAGGAAGAGCGCCGCGCCCAGAGCGAAGACAAGAGGGTTGCCGTTGAAGGGGACTCCGAAGATCAGCATTCCGGCCCCGATTACCAGGGTCATGTCCAGGACAGCCAGGATGAGGTAAGGCAGGATCTTGCCGACGAAGACGTCGGCGGGGCGGAAGGGCATGACGGCGAGCTGCTCCAGCGTGCCGCTCTGGCGCTCCCGGACGACGCCCAGGCTGGTGGCGATCGTACCGATGAAGACCAGGATCATCCCGGCCAGCGCCGGAACCATGATCGTGCTGGTCTTGAGGTCCGGGTTGAAGAGGATGCGCGGCGTGGGCAGGGTCATCGGAATGGCGAGAGCCGACCCGCTGCCGGCCCGGGCCGAGATGTTGGCGAAGGCTATGACCGCCGCCTTGGCGCCGAAGAGGTCGGAACCGTCGATCAGGATGGCGGGGTTCTTGGGGTCCGCCACGACGACGACCGTGGCCTCGCCGCGGCGCAAAGCATCTTCGGCTTGAGCCTCTCCGTCGGCGGGCCGGATGTCCACGATGTCGAAAGGCGAGTCGGTTATCTTCTCGGCTGCCGCGGCGAACTGCTGGGCCTGTGGCCCAACGACGATCGTCTTGATCGAGCTCACGTCGAAGCTGGCCGCGAAACCGAAGACGACGAGCAGCAGGATCGGCAGCGCGATCAGCATCGCCACTGTGCGCCTGTCCCGGCTCAGCTCGCGGAACTCCTTGGCCGCCATTGCCCACATTGTTGGGGGTCCTTTCAGGTAATTCATCGAACGCTGAACTCGCCAGGCGCTGAATTTACCCCGGCGGCGGGGCGGTGTCAAGGCGGTGCACGCTCACCACTCCTCCGGGCGGCGTTCACGAGTCCTTCACACCACGACGTCAATTTGGGCATCGAGGTTGGCCAGGCGCTCCCGGCCGATCGGCAGCCACTGACTCGGGGGCGCGTCTCGAGGAGAGAAGATGAGATACGGAGGCGGCTTCCGCCTTCTCGCGGCCCTGCTGGCGATCGGCGTCGTTGCGGCGCTGACCGCCGGTGCCTACGGCGCGGGATACGTGGCCGGCGCCGGGTCGAACGCGGCGAACGTGTCGCCATGGGTGTACGGCGGGTTCTTCGGCGTCTCGCAGGTGGTGGGCCTGATCGTCACGATCTTCATCCTGGTGGTGATGTTTCGGCTGATGCGGTTCGCCTTCTGGCGCCACGCCCAGGGCGCTTGGAATCGAGGCGGTCCGCGCGGATCCGAAGGCCCAACCGACACGGATGGGCCCGCCGGACCCGGCGACTGGGGCTGGCGCGGAGAGCGCTGGCACGGAGAGCGCTGGCAGTCGGCCCGCCAGGCGGCGTTCGACGAATGGCATCGCCGGGCCCATGACCGGCTATCCGGCGAGGCGCCGGCGAACACGCCGACGAGCGGAACGGCCGGCTGAGCAGACGAGATCAGTCGTGAGGGCGGAGGTGGCGAGCCTTCGCCTTTCCGCCATTCGCGGCACTGCCGCCGTTCGTGACGGTTTGGCGCGCCGTAGCATGAGACAGCCATGAGAACCGTCCTCGTCGTCGACGACGAACCTCGCATCGTGGAGCTTGCGCGCGACTACCTCGAGCACGCCGGCTTCGCCGTGCTCACCGCCGCGGACGGCCCCTCGGCTCTCAAGGCGGCTCGCCTGCGCAAGCCGGACGTCGTCGTCCTGGACCTGGGACTGCCGGGCATGGATGGCCTGGACGTGGCCCGCGCGCTCCGCCGCGAGTCGTCGGTGCCGATCGTGATGCTCACTGCCCGCGACGACGAGCTGGATCGAGTGCTGGGCCTGGAGATCGGCGCGGACGACTACATCACGAAGCCGTTCAGCCCGCGCGAGCTCGTGGCCCGCATCCGCGCGATCCTGAGACGCGTCGACCGCCAGACCGAGCCGGGCGATCGAATCGAGGCCTCCGGCGTCACCATCGACATCGCCCGAATGCGCGTTGAGCTCGAAGGCCGTTCGGTCGAGCTCACTCCGACCGAGTTCCAGCTCCTGGTCGCGCTGGCGCGTCAGCCCGGTCGAATCTTCAGCCGATCGCAGCTGCTCGATGCCATCCACGGGGTCGCGTTCGAGTCTTACGAGCGGGCCATCGACGCCCACGTCAAGAACCTTCGCCGCAAGCTCGAGGCAGACCCGAGCCGTCCGCGCTACGTCCAGACCGTGTACGGCGTCGGCTACCGCTTCGCCGAGGAGCAGGAGTGAGCCGTCCCTCCGACGATCGTCCAGACGATCCGCCTCGGGACGGCCCGCCTTCGGACGGCCCACCGGAGAATCTCTGGCGGCCCGGGCCCCGGCTCGGCCCCCGCCACGGTGGTCCAGGCCACATGAGAACGGAATCGGCGCGCTCGGGCTATCACCACGAGCGGCACCAACCATGGCGAGGGCGCCGGCACGATCGACCCGCCTGGTGGCCGGCCGACGAGCCGTGGCCGCCCGAGGGGGAGTTCCCGTGGCGCCGCGTGCGGCGGCTGTTCTTCATCCGCTTCGCGATCGGCGTCTTCCTCGTGTTCGCGCTGGTCGTCGTCGGCCCGCTGATCGTCATCGGCCAGGTCCTTGCCGCGATGGGCCTGTCCGGCCCCAGCACCGGGCTACTGGCCGCCGCGGTCATGCTCGTCCTGATCCTCGCGGTCCTCGGGATCGCCAGCAGCGCCAGGCGTTTCGCACTTCCGTTCGGCGACCTGATCGAGGCGGCCGGAAGGCTGGAGGCGGGCGACTACACGGCCCGCGTCGTAGAGTACCCGCACGGCCCACGCGAGCTGAAGTCGCTGGTCCAGGTCTTCAACGCGATGGCCTCCCAGCTCGAGGCGGACGAACGGCAGCGCCGCACCCTGCTCGGCGACGTCAGCCACGAACTGCGCACTCCCCTGGCCGTGCTGCAGGGCGAGCTCGAGGCGATGATCGACGGCGTCCATCCGACGGACGAGGCCCACCTCTCCGCCGCGGTCGAGGAGATTCGCATGCTGACGGCGCTCGTCGAGGATCTACGGACGCTGACCTTGGCCGAGGCCGGCACGCTGGTTCTCCACTCCGAGTCGACCGACCTGTCGGTCCTGATCCAGGAGGTTGCGACCTCGTTCGATTCGCTGGCGACGCAGGCCGGCGTGAGATTGCGAGTCGAGACTCCCGACGACCTGCCGCTCGTCGAGCTCGACCCGCTGCGCATCCGCCAGGTACTCGGCAACCTAGTCGCCAACGCGCTGCGGTATGCGCGTTCAGGCAGTGACGTCCTGATCGCTGCGGAGAGCGGCACCGACAGAGTCACGCTCTCGGTCGTGGATCACGGGCCGGGTGTCGATCCCGAAGTGCTGCCGCACCTGTTCGACCGCTTCGCCAAGTCTGCCGAGTCGCGCGGCTCGGGCCTCGGCCTGGCGATCGCGCGCCGCCTCGTGGAGGCGCACGGCGGCACGATCCACGCCGACGAGCCAGCGGGCGGCGGCACGGCCATCCGTTTCGATCTGCCGCTTCGGCCGCCCGTCCGGGCGTCGGAGGCCCGAGCGCAGGACGCGTCCTGAATCAGGCGGGTGCGCCCAAGGGCGCGCCCGCCGGCTATCGATTCCCCGGGCCGGTTCAACCAGGCAGCTGGCCGAGGGTCACGCTGTAAGTCGTCTTGGTCCCATCCGGATGCTGAACCTCGACCTTGGCCACGGCGCCCGGCTGGAGGTCGATCAGGATCCCGGAAAGGTCGGCGATGGTCATCGTGGGCTGGCCGTTGAGGGCGATTATCAGATCGCCGGCTTTGATCCCGGCCTGCGCGGCGGGCCCGCCCGCCACGACCGAGTAGACGCCGACGCCGTTGCCGGTGTCGACGATCTGGACGCCCAGGTAGGCGCGGCCCGAGTTGGTGACATGGCCGGTCGCGATCAGCTGGTCGGCGATGGCGAGGGCGCGATTGCTCGAGATCGCGAAGCCGATGCCGGGAGCGCTACCGCCGAGCTGCGGATCGGTAGCAGCCAGGGTCGGGATGCCGACGACCTGGCCGGCGAGGTCGACGAGCGCGCCGCCGCTGTTGCCGGGGTTGATCGCAGCGCTGGTCTGGATCACGTCGGGCAGTGTGTTGCCGGTGGGCTCCGAAACCTGCCGACCGAGAGCGCTGACGATCCCTTCGGTCACGCTCGACTGAAGCCCGAGCGGGTTGCCCATGGCCAGGACGATGTCGCCCACGGCGAGCTTGCTGGAATCGCCGAAGACCGCGGGCGTCAGGCCCGGGGCAGTGATCTTGACCACGGCTACGTCATCCGCGGCGAAGCTCCCGACCAGGGACCCGGTGTACGACTTGCCGTTGGACAGAGTGACCTTGAAGGTCGTCGCCGTCCCGACGACGTGGGCGTTGGTGACGATGTCCCCGGCCGTGTTGTATATGACGCCGGAGCCGAGTCCGGAGTCGGTCTCGATGACGACTACGGAGGGCGTGACCTGCTTGATCACCGAGACCATCTCGGATTGCAGTGCATCGGCGCCGGCGGCGTCGGAAAGAGCCGGGCTCGGGGCCGCGGGCGTGCTCGTGGCGGCGGGCAGGACGACAGGCACGGTGCTGGCCTTGGCGCCACCAAGCAGCGCCCCGCCCACTACCGGGCCGGATGATGTAGTCGACGACGCGCACGCCGCGACAGCAAGAACTACTGCCATCAGCAGTGCTGACAGGGCACTCACGCCACGCGTGAAGCGCCGACTCGAAGCGAACACGATCTGGACCTCCAGTAGATGCCGCGCGTCATTCTGGGCATCTCGAACGCGATCATCTTTTGTTTGACCCCTGAATCGAGCCTGAATGCCTCGCCGCCTGCAGTCGGTTCGTCAGCAGTCCGCGGCGTCGAAACAAACGGATTCGAAGACGTAGAGTCTGGTCGCCCGGTCCCGCCACGCGTCGGGTCGCAGGCCGGCTTTGCGGCAGACGGCCTCCAGCATCTCGCTCTCGCCCCAACCCATCTCCGTCGCGACCTGAGGCAGCAGCAGGGCCCGGCAGGCACCCCGTTCCACCACGATGCCGTGCCGGCCGGCCTCGAACAGGGACGGATCGGGCAACGCGACGGGAGGTTCCAGCACGGAAACCTCGATCTCTATCTCGGGCAACTCGGACGCGTCGACAGGCGGGAAGCGAGGGTCATCGCGAGCGGCTGCAACGGCGGAGTCTCGGACGTTGATCCAGAGCGGCACGTCGTGGCGCAGCATGCCGATACAGCCTCGGAGCTGGCCGCCCTCGCGGAGGGTCACAAAGGCCGCGCCCGGCGCGAGCAACTCGGGGTCCGCCACACTCTCGTCGAGGCCGGGCTTCGCGCTCCGCCCGGCGGTCGCCTCAACCGCGGCACGGGCCAGATCGAGCAGCTGCCTGCGGTTCGATCGTGCGAGCGTCTGCATCAGCGGTGCCCTCCTCCCCTCACGAGACTAGGCCGCCGGGCCCGGGGCGCCAGAGTCGAATGGAGCGTTAATGCGGGCCGCCTCGGGCACGCGCTAGGCTTGTTCCAACGTTCTCGCCCGACCGCCGTCGGACCAGGGAGACAACGATGTGGAACTAGTCGCGGGCGTCGACTGCTCGACCCAATCGACCAAGGTCGTCGTCGTCGACTCGGACTCCGGTGCCACCGTGGGGACGGGTCGCGCCCAGCACACCGTCACGGGCACGGGCGGAGCACGGGAGACTCCGCCCGACGTGTGGTGGGAAGCGCTCCGCCGGGCGCTCGGGCAGACCGGCCTCGCCGGCCGGATCGCCGCTCTCTCGGTCGCGGGCCAGCAGCACGGCCTCATCTGCCTGGACGCCGCCGGGCGACCTCTTCGCCCGGCGATGCTCTGGAACGACACCCGCGCCGCGCCGGACGCCGTCCACCTCCTGGAGGCGCTGGGCGGTGCGACGGCATGGGCGGCCCGCATAGGCGTGGTCCCCGTCGCCTCCTTCACGGCGCCGAAGTGGGCCTGGATCCGGCGATGCGAGCCCGAGATCGCCTCTCGGACGGCCGCCATCCGGCTGCCCCACGATTACCTGACCGAGCGCTTGACCGGGGAAGGCGTGACCGATCGCGGCGACGCATCGGGCACGGCCTGGTGGTCCACGGAGACGGAGGCCTATGCGACGAAAGTGCTCGGCCTGGACAGCCTGGACCTGCGGCCCGAACTCCTGCCGCGGGTCCTGCGGCCGACTGAAGCGGCCGGAGCCGTGACTCCGTCCGCGGCCGAAGCCGCCGGTCTGCCGGCGGGTGCGCTGGTCGGCCCCGGCACCGGCGACAACATGGGGGCGGCTCTTGGGCTGGGCCTGCGGCCCGGGACGCCGGTGGTGAGCCTGGGGACATCGGGCACCGCCTACCTTGTGTCGACCATCCGGAGCGCCGATCCGAGCGGCGACGTCGCGGGTTTCGCCGACGCCTCGGGCCGCTACCTGCCGCTCGCCTGCACCCTCAACTGCACCCTGGCCGTCGAGCAGATGGCCGAGTGGCTGAGGCTGGACCGCGACGACGTGGCGCCGAGCGACGGAGTCGTCGCGCTGCCCTATTTCGACGGCGAGCGCACGCCCAACGTGCCGGACGCCTCCGCCGCGGTGCTGGGCCTTCGCCACGACACCGACCCGCGGTCGATCCTGATGGCGACCTACGAGGGCGCAGTCATCGGGCTCCTGGATGCTCTGGAGATGATCGACGCCTGCTCCTCCGGGATCGATCCGGCCGCGCCGCTGGTCCTGATCGGCGGCGGCGCCCGGAGCAAGACCTGGCGGCAAGTGGTCCAGAGGCTTTCCGGCCGAGCCGTCTTGATCCCCACCGCAACCGACCTCGTGGCCATCGGGGCAGCCGTGCAGGCAGCGGCGACGTTGCACTCCCAGGATCCGTGGGCGGTCGCTGCGCACTGGGACACGAGCGCCGGAACGCTGCTCGAACCGATGCCACGCGACATGGAAACCATCTCGCGCCATCGGGCCGTTCGGCAGCTGACGCTCGACGCAGTGCAGGCGCCACGAGCCCAGGGGCCGGCGGCCTCGTCGAGGTAAGCGATGCCGCCGCAGATGTCCTTCGGCTCTTTCGCCCGCCCGGCACCGGGACCAGCATGGCGCCAAGGAGTCGCCGTGCCACCGACAGCCTACCGACCTACAGCCTCCCGGCCGGCATTCTCACGGCCGAGTGCCTCCGGAACGTCCCGCGCCCGGCCGGCCGCCGCCAGCCCCGCGATCCTGGGCCTGGTCGAAGGGGACGCGGTGCGCTGCGTGGCCTGCGCCCATCGTTGCCTGATCCGGCCGGGGCGGGCGGGGATCTGCCACGTGCGGGAGAACCGCGACGGCCACCTCGTCAGCCTCGTGTACGGGCAGGCCGTGGCCGCCAACGCCGACCCGATCGAGAAGAAGCCTCTTTTCCACGTGTATCCGGGGACTATCGCCTTCTCGATCGCCACGCGCGGCTGCAACTTCCACTGCCTGAACTGCCAGAACTGGGCCATCTCACAGGCCGCCCGGGACGGGCTGGCGACGCGCACCTTTGCGCTGTCCCCCGCCGCGGTTGTCGCCGCGGCCGTGGCCGCCGGCTCGCGCAGCGTCGCCTACACGTATACCGAACCGACGGTCTTTATCGAGTACGTCATCGAGACCGCCAGGCTGGCCGCGCAGGCGGGTCTGGCCAACGTCCTGGTCACGAACGGCTACCAGACACCCGAGGCGCTCGACCTCCTGGCCCCGCACATCCAGGCCGCCAACGTCGACCTCAAGTCGTTCGACGACCGCTTCTACCGGCGGATCGTGGGCGCGCGCCTGGCGCCCGTCCTGGCCACACTTGCGGGTATGCGCCAGCGGGGTATCTGGGTCGAGGTGACGACCCTGCTGATCCCCGGGCTCAACGACGACCCCGAGGAGCTGGGGATGCTGGCCGGCTGGATAGCCGCGGAGCTCGGGCCGGAGACGCCCTGGCACGTGAGCCGCTTCTTCCCCACGTACCGTCTGACCGACCTCGATCCCACGCCGGCCGCCTCCATCGAGCGGGCGGTGGCAGTGGGCCGGGCCGCGGGGCTGCACCACGTCTACTCGGGCAACCTCGACGAGGGCGACGAGGACACGCGCTGCGCCGGCTGCAGCGAAACGCTGATCCGGCGGCGCGGGTTCGTGGCGGTGCGAGCGGCGCTGGTCGATGGCCGGTGCGTGCGCTGCGGCCGCTCCCTGGCGGGGGTCGGGCTGGCGGAGTGGGGCGGGTCGGAGGGGCGCGCGTGAGCGGGTCGCGAGAATCCTTTCCGCGGCCGGCCGGGGGATCGCCGGCCGAGGGACAGCCCCGTCCCCGCCCGTGCGCGGTGGCCGGCACTTTCTACCCCGCCGACCCGGGCCGCCTGGCCGGACTGGTGGACCAGCTCCTGGAGGAGGCGGCGGGCAGGGCGCGACCGGCGAGCCTGTCTCCAGACTCGGTCGTGGGCGCACTCGTGCCGCACGCCGGGCTGGTCTACTCGGGCGCGATAGCGGCCCTCACCTGGCTGCTCGTCGGCGAAATCGTCCCCTCCACGATCGTGCTGGCCGGCACGGATCATCAGGCCTGGGCCGACGGGATCGGAGTCTGGACGGGCGGCCCGTGGGAGACGCCGCTGGGCCAGGTTCCGGTGGACCGGGACCTCGCCATGCGCATCGCCGGCCTGGGCGGCCACTTCGCCGCCGATAACGATGCCCACCTGACGGAGCACTCGCTGGAGGTCCAGCTGCCGCTGCTGGCGCGGGTCTGCCCCGGTGCTCGGATCGTGCCGCTCGCTGTGAGCCCGCGTCTCACGGCCCACGTCGAGGCGGGCGCCCAGCTCGGCCGCCTCCTGGCGAATCTGCGCTCGGCGGGCGAGCGCGTCCTGCTGGTGGCGAGTTCCGACCTCGCCCATTACCCGCCCGCTCAGATATGCGAGGAAGTCGACGAGCTTCTGCTGGAGCCGCTCCTGGATATGGACGGAGAAGCGCTCGACGAGCTCGACGAGGACATCGTCCGGTCCGGCAGGCCGGGCCTGGTTTGCGGGCTGTGCGGCATCGATCCGGTGCGGTTCACCCTGGCCGCCCTCGCGGAGATGGGCGCGACCAGGGGCTATCTCCTCGGCAAGGCGACCTCCGCCGATGCCGGCGGCGATCCCCACAGAACGGTCGGTTACGCCGCCGCCGCCTTCACTCGATCGCCAGACTGAGCCACGGGAGCCGGACAGCGTGGAGAGTGGCCGAGTCGAGCGGGGCCGACGGCCCCGCCCTCAGGCGCCGGCGTTTGCAAGTCTTCCGGACATGGTCGATTCCGACTACTGGGCGCGCTACTACGAAGTGACCGTCGAGCGGCCGGCCTGGGAAACCGTCCGCATTGCGATCGAACGATTCAGGGCCGAGGACGCCGCTCTGGCAGCATCCGGTGCCACTCCGCCGCGACGCCTGGCCGTGGACCTGGGCTGCGGCGCCGGCCGCGACGCACGAGAGCTGCTGAGGGCGGGCTGGCGGGTCCTGGCAATCGATCGCGAGCTGGCAGCGGTGGGGAGGCTGGCGGCCGCGGCCGGGCCGGACCTGGGCGCCCGCCTGCAAACCCGTGTCGAGGACCTGGCAACGGTAGAGATCCCGCCCTGCGACCTCGTAAACGCCAGCCTGTGCCTGCCCTTCCTCGCGTCCGAGCCCTACGCCGTGACCTGGCAACGGATCGCCTCGGCGCTCGAGCCTGGCTCCCGCTTCGCGGCGATGCTCTTCGGCGATCGCGACGAGTCAGCGTCGGACGAGACGATGACCTGCCGGCCGCCCGAGCGGATCCGGGCGGATCTTGCAGGCTTCGAGATCGAACACTGGCACGAGAAGGAAGAGGAGTCGCAGACGGCGCTGGGCGAAGCGCACCACTTTCACCTGGTCGAGTTCGTGGCCCGCAAGGTCCGATAGCTCGCGGTTGCGCTTGACGGTCTGCCACGGCGAACAGGGACGAACCGATGGCCGACGGGCGCTATTCTGAGGCGGGCCCTTCTATCATCCGCGCGCCGCTCATCGCCAGCGGATCCCGCGGATCCCCCGGGCCCTGCCGCCCACATGGCTCCTCCGGCGGGCGTTCACGAGTTACAGATACGCCAGACCCAGCCTCGCAGTTGGGCGGCAATCGTCCGCTACGATGAATCCGGCGAGCCCGGAGTGGACAGGCAAGGAGTACCAATGACAGCGGAGAACGCGATGAGCGCCCCCGCCCACGCCGCGATCGAGGTCAACCCCCGCGCCCGATTCGAAATCCTGGGCGCCATCCTGCTCGCTATGTTCCTCGGCGCGCTCGACCAGACCATCGTCGGTCCGGTCCTGCCCAGGATCTCGACGGAGCTGAACGGCGCCGACCTCTACACATGGGTCGTCACTTCGTACCTCGTGACAAGCACGGCGGCCATCCCCGTTTACGGCAAGCTGTCGGACTACTTCGGGCGAAAGCCGATGCTGCTGGTCGGCATCGTCCTGTTCCTCGTCGGGTCGGCGCTCTCGGGCCTGAGCCAGACCATGTGGGAGCTGATCATGTTCCGGGGCCTTCAGGGCCTCGGCGCCGGTGCGCTCTTCCCGATCGCGCTGGCGGTCATCGGTGACCTGTTCACGCCGGCAGAGCGAGGCAAGTACCAGGGGCTCTTCGGTGGCGTCTTCGGCATCGCCTTCCTGGTTGGACCATTTCTCGGCGGCGTCCTGACGGACAGCCTGTCCTGGCACTGGATCTTCTTCGTCAACCTGCCGGTTGGACTCGTCTCCCTGTACTTCATCGGCCGGCTGTTGCCAACGGTCCACCCCAAGAATGCCCGCCTGTCGCTCGACATCCCGGGCGTCATCACGTTCGTCGGGGCTATCGTGCCGGTCCTGGTAGCTCTGACCCTGGCCGAAACCAGCAGCTGGCTGGATCCCTCAGTTCTCGGCTGGTTCGCCGTCGGCGTGGTTTTCCTGGTGGCCTTCATCGTGGCCGAGGCCAGAGCCCGTGACCCGATGATCCCCCTCGACCTATTCCGCAACCGGACCTTCGCCGTCTCGGCGGTCGCGACCTTTTTCGCCGTCTTCGGCTTCTCGATCCTGATCATCTTCCTGCCACTCTGGTTCCAGATCGTCAAGGGCGAGAGCACGACGGCATCCGGCTACCTGCTGTTCCCGTTCCTGTTCGGGCTCATCTTCAGCTCGGTCGCGGCCGGTCTGATCGTCAGCCGGACAGGTCGCTACAAGGTCCTCCTCGCGGTCGGTTTGATCTTCATGGGCGTCGGTGTGTACCTGTTCGAGAACCTGCGCGCAGACACGAGCTTCACGGCGCTGTCGCTCTGGATGCTGATCGCCGGCCTGGGCGTCGGCCCGACCATGGCCATATTCACGCTCATCGTCCAGAACGACGTCGCCTTCGAACGACTGGGGACCGCCACCAGCGACCTGACCCTGTTCCGCCAGATCGGCACTTCGGTTGGACTGACGATGGCCTTCACCCTCTTCCGCGAGAACCTGACCTGGGATTCGATCCGATCCGCGATAGTCACGGCCGGGGCGCCCTCATCGGAGGTGCCCGCCACGGCACCGGCGGCGTTCGACCCCAACCAGCTCATCTCAGTGGGCGGCTCTGTGGCCTCCTCGCTCTCGAAGCTGCCACCGCAACTCCAGGCGCCCTTCGCGACGGGCTTCTATCAGGCCTTCTCCGAGGCGATCGCCAACTCGGTCTGGCTCGGGGTACTGGCCTCGGCCGTCTCGTTCATCGCCGTCCTGGCGCTCAAGGAGAAGCCGCTCCGCGCTCATTTCCACGCCGACCAGGCCGCTCGCGCCGGGCTTCACAGGCAGGCCACGGGAACGGCGACCGGCACCACCGAATAGCCTCCGCTGTCGCGTCGTCGGGGTGGCCGCCGGCTCAGCCGCGCGGCCACTTCTCTCTGTAGACGACCTCGTTCCGGGGCAGCCTGGCCGCGCCCGGGGCGCTCTTCGGCTTGAGCGCCGCCTCCGTGGGATGGCCGATGGCGACGATGGTTCGCACGAACCGGTCTTCGGGCAGGCCCAGGATGCCACGGATGGCGTCGCGCCTGTCGGGCAGGATCCAGGTGATGCCCGCCCCGAGGCCCAACGTGGACGCGGCGATGAGGATCCGCTCCGCGGCCCGCCCCTCGTCGTAGGCATGAGAAACCGCCCGACCGGGATCGTCGGGCAGGACGATGGCGATGGCCGCCGTAGCGGTCTGGAGCGCCCCGGTCTGCGGCAGGGCGGCCTCCGCCAGCCGCCGAATCGTGTCGCGCTCTCGAACGACGATGAAGCGCCACGGCTGCGTGTTGCTGCTGCTTCCGGACCAGCGTGCCACGTCGGCGATGGCGTCCAGCTCCGCGGAGGAGACCGGCCGGTCTGCAAAGTCGCGGATCTGGCGAACCCGGGTCAGCGGCCGGACCCGGTCGGCAGCGAACGTGGAAAGATCGCTCATGGATGCGCCCCCGGCTGTTCGATTGAAGCGGCTGAGCCGCGTCCAGCGTACCTCGATGTCCTTTCCTGGGCTTCCGGCTCGACCGATGTACCCTGGTGCGGTGCGCCCGGCGCGCCGGCTGGGAGGTGACGGAAATGGCCCGGACAACGACATCGCGGCTGGTCGGCATCGCCATAGCGGCGCTCGTGGTCGCCGCCTGCGGGAGCGCGACGCCCACGCCGAGCCCCGGCCCGACGGCCACGCCCGCGCCGAGCGTCGCCCCAACCGCCAGCCCCAGCGCGAGCCAAACGGCCTCGCCGACGCCGGCTCCCACGCCGGTTCCCACACCTTCGCCCATCGAGGGTATCCCCAACTTCCGACACGTCTATGTGATCATCATGGAGAACAAGGAATACGGGTCCATCGTCGGGTCGAAGGCGGCGCCGTACGAGAACTCGCTGATCAAGACCTACGGCCTGGCGACCAACTTCCACGCCGAGACGCATCCGTCCGAGCCCAACTACATCGCCCTCACGTCCGGCGGCCTGAACGGTGTGGGCACCGACGGCTACTACAACCTGAAGGTGCCCAACCTCTTCGACCAGATCGAAGCGGCCGGGCGTACCTGGCACGTCTACGCCCAGGGATATCCGGGCAACTGCTTCACCGGCTCCGTAGCCCCTGGAGGGGTGGACGGGCCGGGCGCGGCCGGCGAGTACGCGAGGAAGCACAACCCCGCCATCAGCTACTCGAGCATCGAGTCGAACAAGACCCGCTGCGCGAACATCACCCATCTGGCGGGCTTCGACCCCTCGGCCGCCGACTTCGAGCTGATCATCCCGAACATGATCAACGACATGCACAGCAGCTCGGTCGCGGCCGGGGACGCGTTCCTCAAGGTGTTCGTGCCCAAGATCATCGATAGCAACTCCTTCGCGGATTCGGTGCTCTTCATCACCTGGGACGAGGGCAGCACCGACGTCGACGGCGGCGGCCACATCGCGACGATCGTCGTGAGCCCGGGAATGCAGCCGGGATCCCGATACACAGGCCCGGCCGATCACTACTCGCTGCTGCGGACGATCGAGGACGCCTGGAGCATGCCGTACCTGGGCAAAGCCGGTAGCGTCGCCCCGCTGTCCTTCCAGTACTGAGCGGCCCCCTGACGGGCGGCGTCGCGCAGGGTGCGCCCGCCCGCTGGCTCCGGGGCGGCCGGCACGTCATCATTGCGCCACCCAAACGAGCCAGGAGGTAGGCGTTTCGTGGCTGTGAGCGAGCACGCGGGCAAACCGGCTGAGCCGTCGATGCTGGTGGACGTCGATCGATTGATCGATGCGTACTACGACATCGAGCCGGACCCTGCGGTCCCGGGCCAGCAGGTCGCCTTCGGGACCTCGGGCCACCGCGGCTCCTCTCTCGACGGGTCGTTCAACGAGAACCATATCCTCGCCACCAGCGAGGCGATCTGCCGCTACCGGCACCGCCAGGGGATAAGCGGCCCGCTCTTCATCGGCAAGGACAGCCACGCCCTGTCCGAGCCGGCGACTCGCTCCGCCCTGGAGGTCCTGGTGGCAAACGGCGTATCGGTCCTGGTCGACAGTGCGGACGGCCTGACGCCGACGCCCTCGATCTCGCATGCCATCCTCTCGTACAACCGCGATCGGCGCGGAGGGCTGGCCGACGGCATCGTCGTCACGCCTTCGCACAACCCGCCGGAAGACGGCGGCTTCAAATACAACCCGCCCAACGGCGGTCCGGCCGACACCGAGGTAACCGGCGCGATCCAGCGCCAGGCCAACGAGCTCCTGCGCGCCGGTTTGGCGGGGGTCAAGCGCGTCCCGTACGAGCGGGCTATCCAACAGGCAGGCCGGTACGACTTCACCGCTGTCTACGTCACAGACCTGGTCCGAGTCCTGGACATGGAGGCGATCCGGGCCTCCGGCCTGAAGCTGGGAGTGGATCCCCTGGGCGGGGCGAGCGTCGCCTACTGGGCCGCGATCCGCGACCGGTATCACCTGAACCTCACCGTCACCAACGAAGTGGTCGATCCGCGGTTCGCGTTCATGACGGTTGACTGGGACGGCCGCATCCGCATGGACCCCTCGTCGCCCTATGCCATGGCGCGGCTGGTCTCTTTGAAGGACCGCTTCGACGTCGCCTTCGCCAATGACACGGACGCGGACCGTCACGGGATCGTGGCCGGCGGGGGGCTCATGAACCCCAACCACTTCCTCTCGGCCGCCATCGCATATCTCTACCGAAACCGCGACTGGAGGCCCGAGGTCGCCGTCGGCAAGACCCTCGTCTCAACGAGCATGATCGACCGGGTCGCGGGGGAGCTGGAGCGCAAGCTCGTCGAGGTCCCGGTCGGCTTCAAGTGGTTCGTCGACGGCCTGGTGGCAGGATCGCTCGGGTTTGGTGGCGAAGAGAGCGCCGGCGCGTCCTTCCTGCGCCGCGACGGCACGGTCTGGACAACGGACAAGGACGGGCTGATCGCCTGTCTGCTGGCCGCGGAGCTGACCGCCAGGAGCGGCCACAACCCGGCGGTGGCCTATGGCCGGCTGACCGAGAGGTACGGGGCTCCCGCCTATCGACGCATAGACGCCCCCGCCACCCCCGAACAGAAGGCCATCCTGGCAAGGCTCTCGCCGGAGCACATCACCGCCTCCCAGATCGCCGGCGAGCCGATCACCGCGGTGCTCACGCGCGCGCCGGGCAACAACGCGCCGATCGGCGGCGTCAAGGTCGCCACCGAGCACGGCTGGTTCGCAGCGCGCCCCTCGGGGACCGAGGCCGTCTACAAGGTCTACGCCGAGAGCTTTCTGGGAGAGGAGCACCTGGAGCGGATCATCAGCCAGGCGCAACTTGTCGTTGCCGACGCATTTGGGGCCGCCGGCAGGGCGGACGCGAGTTAGAATTCAACATCCTGGGTCGGTGCGACCTGGCACCGCAGCGAGGGAGAACCACTGCAGGGCAGCGCTTCGGCCGAGGGCAGGAGGTGCGACCTGGCACCACCGGCATCTGACCGTAGTCCCACCGACGCGAGCCCAAAAGTACCGTCGCGCTCGGCCGGAAGGCTGTACTTGACGGACCCGCAGGCTCGTCTAAGGTGAATCCGCACACTGCAATAATCTAGAGTGAACCCGTGGACCAAATAGATCGCCAGCGCCAGAACGGATCAGCCGCCAGGGATCCGACCCAGCAGGCGGTTGTTTCGCTAAACCGCGAGTTCATGGCCGTCCTCGTATCCGAGGAGGGAGCCAATATCGGTCGGGCGATCGCCCAGATCGTTCGCGGGGACGGATGGCACGAAGCGAAGGCCTCCGCGGTCCTCGTAGACGCGATCGTGAACTGGCTGGGGCGCGACGCCGTCCAGACCGGTGGCTTCTACGCCAACGGCACCGGCCCGGTCGAGGTCGTGGCCAAGATCGGCGATTACTACATCACAGGCCGCGGCATCGAGCGCGAAGACGACCTGACGCGCAACTGCTGCGAGCACCATCGCGCCCGCTTCAGCCAATCGCGAGTCGACGACTACGATCTCGCGTTGACGAACCCCCGCTTCACATGGGGAACGCCTCTCGCACAGCGAGCCACCGAGAGGCTGGCCGCAATGCTCACGGAGCAAATCGATCCGGAGGTCGCCCGGGTCGTCCTGGGCGCTCCCTAATCGGGCAAGCCTGGCACGTAGACCCAGGTTTGCTACTGCTGCGGCCCCGATTCCAGGTACAACTCGGATCGCATCGGGCGCTAGATCCCCAGGACGGTCTCCGGGGCAACGCACTCCAGGCCGTGCGCCTCGGCGACGGCTCTGTAAGTCACGTGCCCGCAGCAGACGTTGAGCCCGTCTCGCAGGTGGCCGTCGTCCGAGAGGGCCTTGCGCCAGCCCTTGTCGGCGAGGGCCAGCGTGAACGGCAGCGTGGCGTTGTTCAGGGCGAACGTCGACGTGCGCGCCACGGCTCCCGGCATATTGGTCACGCAGTAGTGGACCACGTCGTCGACTACGTACGTAGGATGGGAGTGGGTCGTGGGGCGCGATGTCTCGAAGCAGCCGCCCTGGTCGATCGAGACGTCGACGACGACAGAGCCGCGCTTCATGGCCCGGACCATCTCGCGCGTGACGAGCCGGGGCGCCGTGCCGCCGGGGAGCAGCACCGCGCCGATGACCAGGTCCGCGGCCAGAACGCTCTCCTCCACCGCGTCGGCGGTGGCGTAGCGCGTCTTCAGCGCCGGCGCGAAGGCCAGGTCAAGCTCCTTGAGTCGAGGCAGCGACCTGTCCAACACGGTCACGTCCGCTTCCAGGCCGAGGGCCATGCGCAGGGCGTTCATGCCCACGACGCCGCCGCCCAGCACCACGACCTTGGCGGGCGGCACCCCGGGGACGCCACCCAACAGCACCCCGCGCCCGCCCGCCTCCTTCTCGAGAGCGTGGGCGCCGGCCTGAATCGACATCCGGCCCGCGACCTCGCTCATCGGCGCCAGCAGCGGCAAGCCGCCTCGGTCGTCCGTGACCGTCTCGTAGGCGATCGCCACGCAACCCGCCTTGAGCAGCCCCTGCGTCTGGCTGGCATCGGGGGCAAGGTGCAGGTAGGTGAACAGCATCTGCCCCTCGCGCAGCATCGAGATTTCCGACGGCTGCGGCTCTTTGACCTTGACCACGAGCTCGGCGCGACCGAAGACGTCCTCCGCCGATGGGACGATCTCGCCCCCGGCGGCTCGGTAGCTACCGTCGTCGAGGTCGATCACCTCGCCGGCACCAGCCTGCACGATGACCTTGTGGCCATGGGAAACCAGCTCCCTAACGGCGCTTGGCGTCAGGCCTACTCGATACTCGTTGTCCTTGATCTCGCGGGGCACCCCGACAAGCATCTCGACCTCTCCGGGCGATCGGCCACCTATTGAAGGCCCCAGCAGGAGCGCTCCGCACGCGTCCCGTTTCGAGCGACGCTCAGGTGAAAATCGGCCCGCGGAGGGGAGATGCCCGCGGACGTCGAGATCATGCGAGCGCTTGGCTCAACTGGGAGCCGTTTTCAGCATTCTCTCACTTGCCGCAGGCCGTGACGCCGGCTGGCCGGCAGTTCGAGCCCGGACGCCACTCCACCGTGAGCGATCGTCACGCGGATCGCCGAGGCCGACGGCCCGCCGGAAGCTCCACGCGCGGCCGGAAGCGAACGGTCCGGTCGCTCCGCCGCGCTCTCGGCGACTGCCTCCGTCCTCTAGGACGGAGGCCGATAGGGCAGGTAGTCCGGGTACCACATGGCCGAGTCGACCGCTTCGAAGACTTCCTCGTCGCGATATAGCCGACCCACGCCGCAGTCGCGGCTCTGGCACACCACCTTGGCCGCGATCTGGCGGGAGACCTGGCGCAGGTCGGAGACCGCCGGATAGAGAGCTCCCAGAGCGAGCCGCTCAGGCGTGACCATCTCGGCCAGGGTTCGGGCTGCGAGGAGGAACATCTCATCGGTGATCTCGCGAGCCTCGGCGACAATCGCCCCGAGACCCAGCCCCGGGAAGATGAAGACGTTGTTGGCCTGCCCGACCACGTGCTCGGCGCCTTTGAGCGTGACCGACTCGAACGGGCTGCCGGTGGCGATCAGGGCCCGTCCGTCCGTCCAGGCCAGGATGTCGGCCGGGACCGCCTCCGTCTTGGCCGTCGGGTTCGAAAGCGGAAAGATGACCGGTCGCTCGGCATGGGCAGCCATCTCGCGGATCGACGCCTCGGTGAAGGCGCCGGCCACGCCGCTCGTGCCGACGAGAATCGTCGGCTTCACCTTCGCGACCACCGCCGCGAGATCGACCCGATCGGACGGCGACAGGCTCGCGAAACCGTAGGACGCCAGTTCCGCACCGGAGAGAGCGAACTCGCGCTTGTCGTCGTCGAGCTGGTCGCGATCGGCGAAGACCAGGCCCTTCGTGTCGACGGTGACAATGGCCCGCTTGGCGCTGGCTCCGTCCAGGCCTTCGGCGATCATCGCCGCGCGAACGAGTCGGGCGATGCCGATGCCGGCTGCCCCGGCGCCCAGGAAGACGCAACGTTGCTCGACCAGCGGCCGGCCCCCCGCCCGAACGGCGGCTAGAATCCCGGCCAGGACAACCGCGCCGGTGCCCTGGATATCGTCGTTGAAACTGGTGATACGGTGGCGGTAGCGATCCAGGATCCGGATGGCGTTGTGCTGCTTGAAGTCCTCCCACTGCAGCACTGCCCGCGGGCAGACATCGAGGATGGCGGCCACGAAGGCCTCCAGGAAATCGTCGTACTCGGCCCCGCGCAGGCGGCGCTGGCGAAAGCCCACGTACGCCGGATCGGCCAGCAAGTCCTCGTTGTCCGTGCCGACGTCGAGCGATACGGGCAGGGTGTGGGCGGGGTAGATGCCCGCCCCGGCGGTGTACAGGGCCAGCTTGCCGACGGGAATGCCCATGCCGCCGGCGCCCTGGTCGCCGAGGCCCAGGATCCGCTCGTTGTCCGTGGCCACGATCAGGCGGACGTCGTCCACGCCGACGCCGGTGGACGATGAATCCGGCCTGGCGTTGCGCAGCAGGTCCGGGATCCGGTCCCTGTCGGCCGGAGTGATCCACAGGCCGCGCGGGCGCCGCAGGATGTGGCTGAAGCTCTGGCACGCTCGACCGACCGTGGGCGTGTAGACGATCGGCAGGAACTCTTCGAGGTTCTCGAGCAGCACCCGATAGAAGAGGGTCTCGTTGCGATCCTGCAGCGACGACAGGCCGATGAAACGCTCGAGGTCGTCGCTCTTGCGGCGGATGTGCTCCAGTTCCAGGCAGACCTGCTCGTCGATCGTGGCGACCCTCGGTGGCAGCAAGCCACGCAGGCCGAAGAGGTCGCGCTCCTCTTCATCGAAGCCCGTGTCCTTGTTCAGGAGGGGCCTCTCCAGAAGTTCGGCGCCGGTGTAGTGGACGGGCACGGTCCCGCTGGGACGAAGGCTCTTGACTGACCGCGGAAGCTGTCTCATGCGGCCAGCATCGGCCGGCATGGATGACGGCGCAATACCCTTTTGGCCCTTCGGGGAGTGTCAGGCGGCGCTACTCACCGGCTAGGCGCATGGACCCGGCTCGCCGGGAACCATAACTCGGACGAGCAGCGAGTCTTTGACCTTCGCGTCGTCGACGAAGCGGGTCAACTGGTTGGCCTGCTTGACCACCGGTTCGAGCGCGGCCAGATCGGCGCCGGTGACGACCGCGCAGCGGTAGGAGTCGTTGCCCATGGCTGTCCCGAACCTGGAGAACGGGGTGGCCAGCGGCCAGGCCACCTCTTGGGGAGTGATGCCGCTGGTTGCCTCCGTCGCCGGCATCGCCAGAACGGCCAGGCTGGTGGGCTCGTAGGGCGAGGACTGGCCGAGCTCGTCCGGGAGCCACATCGCCAGCCCGGTGAGCTTCTGCCAGAACTCGGCGAAGGCTCCGCTCGTTCCCGGGTCGGGAATGCAGCGGCACCGCGTCAATGCGTCCGGATCGCCGACCAGCTCGTACGTCTTACCGTCGACGACCATCTGGATGTGGGCCGTGACCGCGCCCGCCATTGGAGTCGCGGTGAAGTCCGACGTGCTACCGAGCAGGCCATCCTTGCGCGCCTCGGCGACAATCGCGGCGATCCCATCGGCGTTGATCGGTTGGGCGTTCAGGCCGACCCACAGCGGGCCGGGGTAGATGGCCGGCACGGCGACCATGCCGTCGATGAACTCGCCGTCCGAGATTGTCGCGACCGGGAGCCAGGTGAACGTGTACTGGGGCGCAAGCGCCTGGGTCTGCCAGGCTCGCAGGTAGAAGCCGCCCGCGGACGACGGCCCGCTGGGAGCGGCCGACGCCGAGGGCGATGCCGGCGTAGACGGACTGGGTGAGGGGATCGGGCTTTCTCCGGCTCCCGCTGAGACACAACCCGCCATCAGCAGCGAGATGGCGCCCAGGGTGCCCACCCGGCGGGCGATCGAGAGCACCGATGGGTCATTGCGCGACATCATCGAAGTCCCCAGATGCGGCAGGTTGTCGATACACATACAGACGACGAAGCGGGTGGATCGGTTCCCCGCGACGCCGCGCCGACCTTCAACCCTCGATGACCGCCTTGACTGCGGCCACGACGTGGTCGATGTTCGAAGGGGTGAGGCCCGCCACGTTGATCCGGCCCCTGCCGACGACGTATACCGCGAAATCGTCGCGCAGCCTCATCACCTGGTCGGTCGAGAGCCCGAGCAGGGCGAACATGCCGCGCTGACGCCCGATTGGGTCCCAGTAGCCCGGAACGTCGGCGGCACCGAGGGCCTTCACGAGCGCCGCGCGATTGCCAAGGATGCGGTCGCGCATGCCGGCCAGATCCACTTCCCACCGGGCCCGCAGGCCCGAGTCTGTGAGGATCGTCTCGACGATGTCGCCGCCGTGAGCGGGTGGATTCGAGTAGTTGGACCGGATCGCGATCTTGAGGTGGCTCAGGGCCGAGCTGGCCCTCGCCGCGTCGGCCGCCACCACGGTCAGCGCGCCTACGCGCTCGTTGTACAGGGCGAAGTTCTTCGAGAAGCTCGAGCAGATCAGGAACTCCAGGCCGGGCCGCGCCAGGCTGGCCAGCCAGTCGGCGTCCTCGCGCAGGCCGAAGCCGAAGCCCTGGTAGGCGAAGTCGACTATGGGGACCAACTCCCGCTCGATGACGATCTCGGCGATGGCCGCCCAGGTTTCCGCGTCGGGGTCGACGCCGCTCGGGTTATGGCATGAGCCCTGGAGGAGGATGATCTCGCCGGGGATGGCCGATCGGAGCGCGCCCAGCATCTTGCCCACGTCCACGGAGCGCCCGGACTCGTCAAGGTACGGATACGTGCGCAACGCGTACCCGGCCAGCGAGAAGAGCTGGGGATGGTTCGGCCAGGTGGGCTCGCTCAGCCAGATCGTCTTCGACGCGCCGGTCTGGAGCAGGAAGTCGGCGGCCACGCGCAGGGCGCCGGTGCCGCCGGGGGTCTGAGCCGTGGCGGATCGGCCGCTCTCCACGATCTCGTGGTCCGGGCCGAAAACGAGGTCCCGGACCGCCTTCCGGTAGCCGGGCCGCCCGTCGATCGGCAGGTAGCCCTTCGAGCCGGCCTTGTCGAGCAGGCGGCGCTCGGCCTCGAGCACGGAGGGGATGACGGGCGTGACACCGGTGTCGTCCACGTACACGCCAACCGAGAGGTTGACCTTGTGCGGGCGCGGGTCGGCGCGGAACGTTTCGGTCAAGCCGAGGATGGGGTCCGGCGGGGCAGGCGTCAGGGAGCGAAGGGGCAGGGCCACAGGAACGTTCCTTGGTACTGAGGACGGCGGTAACGGCACTCAAACTCTACAGGCAAGCCGGGGGTTGCGGCAGGAGTGCCGACACAACAAGTCCAGCCCCGATGCCTCGGGCCTGATCGGCCGCTTCGAACCCCGCGACGGGCCTTTCAGGACTTCTTGAATGCCCCGGTGCAACAATCTCCCTCGTGGGACGCGGTGAGTCCCCGTTTGGCACCGCGTCTCAATCCCGTCGATGTACGGGCGATAACGAGAGGTGGCTGTGATGACGGTTTCTCACGCACGCTGGCGCCTGCTGGTGCCGATCGGCGCGCTTCTCCTCGCGGGCGTTGCCTCTGTCGCGTTTGCCTTGGGCGCTGCCTCTTCCGGCTCGCCCTCAGCACTGGCGGCACAAGGGACGACCATTCCGGGCCATCCCGAGCTCGGGCCCGGCTGGACGGCTCCCAGCGGGTTCCGCGGCACGGTGGGACAGGTCGCGATCACCATCGAGAAGATCGACGGCAGCAACCTCTCTCTGCAAACGACAGACGGCTGGACCCGGACGATCGACGCGACCGGAGCCACCATCACCCAGGGCGGGAAGACCATCGCCCTGACGGACCTCAAGGTCGGCGATCAGATCAGCTTCCGCGAGTCCCGCCAGTCGGACGGCACATACAAGATCACGACGATCGAGGTCCTGCTGCCGACGGCGTCGGGCACGGTCACGGCCCTCGGCGCCGATTCGGTGACGATCACCCAATCTGACGGCTCCTCCAAGACTCTCACACTGGCCGGCTCGACGACCTACTCCCAGGCCGGCACCACCGTCTCCAAGGCCGCACTGGTCGTGGGCGACAGGATCTCGGCTGAAGGAACGGTCGATTCGGCAGGCAACTTCACCGCCACGTCGGTCACGATCACGCCGGCATCCGTCCAGGGAACGGTCGCCAGCAAGACGGCCACGACGATCGTGGTCACGACCACGGCCGGCAAGACGGTCACGGTGGATGTCTCCTCGGCGACGAAGTACTCCGTCCGCGGCGTGTCGTCTGCGACGCTCGCTAACGTCGCCGTCGGTGACCGAATCGTGGCCACGGGCACGCTCAACGCCGATGGCTCGCTGACCGCGACGGCGGTGCAGGCGGCCCCGAACGACCAGCCCGGCTTCGGCGGCATGCCCGGCTTCGGCGGCATGCCCGGCTTCGGCGGACACGGCGGTGGAGGCTTCGGCGGACGCCACGGCCAGCCGGTCCCAGTGCCATCTGCTAGCCCTTCGGCTCCCAGCATCTAGAGGCTCAAAGCTTCGCCGGCAGACGCCGGCATCAAAATCGGGCATCTTCACATCTCGGTCCCAGACGCCCTCCCGATCTCCACCGGGAGGGCGTTCAGTTCTCCCGAGCGGCCCGTGCCGGGCAGGCGGCTTTGCCTGCCGGCCGGAGGACGCCGGCCTGCCGGCAGCCACTTTCAGAATTCCTGCAGGTTCGCGTGCGGAAATACGAGTCAGGGGACGCGGGTGATCATCTCCTCCGCGCCGCGTCCCAACCTCCGCTCTCTCCGCTCCATGACGCCCTCCCGATCTCCCTCCGGGAGGGCGTCAGCTGTTCATACGCTCGAACCTGGCGCATCGGAGGGCTCTGACGCGGTGGGCTCGACCGTTGCGGCAGGAAGGTCGGGCGTTGGGAGCCGAACCAGCTTTGCGAGAACCTCGGCCTGGAGGCTCATCCTGACGTGCGCTGGATCAAGAGCCGCCTGGAAAGCAAGGCCTACGCTTAGCGCCTCGATGACGATCGCCATATCGCGCGGCGCGAGGGGCGGCTGCTGGCCGGCCTTCTCGTAGACCGACGCGATCAACTCGGCAGAGATCGTCCTGGCGCGCTCGTATTGCTCGGCCATGAGGAGTCTTGCTCGCTCGTCGCGCATCGCGTGCAGCCAGAACTCGACGGCGAGCACGACCCACTGCTGATCGGAATCCGTCTCTTGATCGGCCTGGCCCTCCAGCTCGCGGGCCATTTCCTCCAGGTCCTGCCGTTCGAAACGCCGCGCATGCTCGGCCGACTGGACCTCGACCCGGCGTTCGATCAACGCGATAAACAGGTCTGTCTTGCTGGCGAAGTTCGAGTAGACGGCGCCCTTGGTGTAGCCGGCCGCGGCGGCAACTTCATCCAGCGATGCGGCCTCGAAGCCGCGCCGGGCGAAGACCTGGGCGGCGGCGTCGATGAGGCGCTCCCGGGTCTGAGACTTGCGCTCCTGGCGGTTGAGTCGCCCTTGCACGGGTGAAGGATACCACTCGGTACGCGCATACTCAAGGGTATTGACATACTGCACAGTATCTGCATACTGACTGGTATCGCCACCGAGGCCCGGCGGCTATCAACAAAAGGAGAGGGAAGTGCTGCTAGAGGTCGCGGGGGTCAGCAAGAGGTACGGCCGCCGCAGTGTCCCCGCCAACGACGGCATCAATCTGACCGTGGAGGCAGGCCAGGTCTACGGGCTGCTCGGCCACAATGGCGCGGGCAAGACGACGCTCGTGAACCAGATCGTGGGGCTGATCCGGCCCGACCAGGGCTCGATCCGAATCGACGGCCATGACGTGCTGGCGGACCCGGGCTTCGCTCGCCGGGCCTGCTCAATCCAACCCCAGTCGCAGCTCCCGATCGATGGCCTCACGCCGCGCCAGGCGATCGAAACTCTGGGCCGGCTCCGTGGCGGGAACGACCAGGTCGTCAGAGGTCGGGCGGCAAGATTGATCGAAGCCCTAACCCTCGGCGAATGGCGCGACACCGACGGCGCACGCCTCTCGGGTGGCGTCAAGCGACTGGTCTCGTTCTGCATGGCCGCCGTGGAACCGGGCCGGCTCGTCATCCTCGACGAGCCCACCAACGATGTCGACCCGGTCCGCCGCCGCCTGCTGTGGGCCCAGGTGCGGCTCCTCGCCGATGAGGGCGCGGCAGTCCTGCTCGTCACCCACAACGTCATCGAGGCCGAGCGGTCGGTCGACCGCCTGGCCATCCTCGACCACGGCCGCGTCCTGACCGAGGGCACGCCGGCCGATCTCAAAGGCAGGATCGCCGACGAGCTGCGGCTCGAGCTGGTCCTAGACCCCGACGGCGACGGGATCGAGACGCCGCGGTTCGCCGGACCTGGAATCGTCGTCGGCAATCGAATCGTCGCCACGGTTCCGGCCGGGATGGCGGCCGAGGCCGCCACCTGGGCTGGCGACCTCCGCCGCGCCGGCCGGATCGAGGAGTTCTCGCTCGCTCCCGCAACACTCGAAGACGCGTACGTGGCGCTCGTCGGCGCAAGTCAGTCCACCAACATCAAGGAGGAGATCGATGTCCGCGCTGCGTAGCTACCGATTGCTCGTCACCTGGCAGGCCCTGCGAATGAAAATGTTCTTGCCGCTCGGGATCGGGGTCCAGGCTCTCTTCGCTCTGGGAATCGTCGCCGGCTATCCCCTGCTCTTCCCGGCGCTGGACCGAACCACGATCCTCTACCTCGCGACCGGCGGGCCTGTCATCGCCCTGATAACGGTGGGCCTCGTGGCGGTGCCGCAACTGGTTTCGGCGGCCAAGACCGATGGCTCGCTTGCCTACATGCGATCGCTGCCCATACCGCGAGTGGTCTACCTGCTCGCGGACATGACGGTCTGGCTGGTCGTGGTCCTGCCCGGCATCGTCTTCGCTGTGATCATCGGCTCGATGCGTTTCGGCCTGGACCTGCAGATCAGCCCGCTCGTGGTTCCGGCAGTGATCCTGGTGGCCCTGACCGCAACGTCCACCGGCTACGCCCTGGCTTCGCTGCTGCCGCCGATGGTCGCCAACATGGCCAGCCAGGTCCTAGTGGTCTTCATCCTCATGTTCTCGCCGCTCAACTTCCCGGCCTCTCGCCTGCCGGGCTGGCTGGCCGCCGTCCACAGCGTCCTGCCGATCCAGGCCATGGGCGAAGTGATGCGCGGCACGCTCGCCTCGAATTCCTTCCCGATCACCCTCGGCGCCTTCGAGCTCCTGGGCGCGTGGTGCGTGGCCTCGTTCGCCGCGACCAGCGTCGTGCTGACCAGGCGGGCGTAACGCGCCCCGGCGCACAGGGCGGCACTATCGATCGGGCGGCTGCTCCGGCGGCTCGCCCGATCGGCGTCTGCGGCGTCCATCAGCCACGCTTCACGACCGTCCGGACGATGCTCCGGATGACGAGCAGCGCGACGACCCCGGTCAGGCAACCGAGCAGCACGGACCGATTCGCGTCCACTGCGGGAACCCAGCTCACCTCTGCGTTCTTGAGCACGTAGGTTCCCGCCGGTGTGGCGGACCAGGCTCCGCCGCCGCCCCACCCCGACAGCTGCGAGGCCTCGGCCGTCACCGGCGCTCCTTCGCCACCTCCGAACATCCCCCGGATGCTGGCCACGGGGATGACCAGCACCCCGTCCCGCTCGATTGGCTCACCGAAGACCCGCTTCACAGACGATTTGTCCGTGATCCCGGCAACCAGTTCTCGCAAAGCCATCGCTCGCCTCCTCGTGACCCGAAGGTGGGCGTCCGCCGCCAGATGGGACGGACGCGCCGGCTCGATCATGGCAGGATGGAGGCCAATCCAAAAGGGAGCGTTTCGATGGCCGACTTCGATGAGCTGGTAGACGAGTTCCTGCGCCACGAGTTCGAAGAATCCCCCGTAGCCGCGAGCGGGCTCGGTCTGACCGAATACGACGATCGCCTCGACGACCTCTCGGCCGCGGCGTTCGACCGCAGGCAGGCCCGGGCCGCCGAATGGGGCCGCCGGTTCGCCGCCCTGCCGGACGCCAAGCTTTCGTCGGATGAGCGCATCGATCGCGACCTGGCGGTGGCGATGATGGCCGGCCGTTCGATCATGGCGGAATGGCTGCCGTGGCGCCGCGACCCCGTCACCTACAGCGGGCCGATCGCGAACGGGTTGTTCGGGTTGTTCCTGCACCGGCTGCGGCCCGAACCCGAGCTGGTGGACGCCGCGGTGGCGCGTCTCGGCCAGGCCCGCCGGGCCCTGGAGCAAGGGCGCGCCAACCTCGACCCGCAGCTCGCCCATCCTTTGATCCTGGACCGTGGCCGGGACGCGGCCCGAGGAACGGCGCGCTACGTCCGCGAGCTGCTCCCCGCAGAAGCGGGCACGGACCCGGATCGAGCCAGGCTCGCCGACGCCGGCGCCGAGGCCGCTCGCGCCCTGGAGGCTTGGGCCGGGCATCTCGACGAGATGAGCCGCGCCGCCTCCGGATCGTGGCAGCTCGGCGAGGAGCGCTACACGCGGCTCCTGCGCGAGCGCGAGGCGCTCCCATACGACGCTCGCTCGTTGCGCGACCGCGGCCGGGCCGAGTACGACCGCCTCTGCGCCGAGATGCGCGAGCTGTCGCGTTCGGCCTGGGGCACTGGCGACTGGAACGCCGTGCTGGAACGCTCCAACGAGGACCACCCGGCCACTGAGGAGGCGATGCGCCAGGCTTACGCCGACTGGACCGTTCGAGCACGCACGTTCCTGGCGGACACCGGGCTGATCACGATTCCCGAGGGCGAGTCGTGCGCCGTCCTGCCGTCGCCGCCGTTCCAGCGCCCCCTCATCGGCGTGGCCTCGTACCAGCAGCCGCCCGCGTTCGCCCCGTCGCTGCGCGGCCACTTCTTCGTCCCGTTCGCCCCCGAGGGCGCCTCGCCGCAGGAGATCGGAAAGCGGCTCGCGGCCAACAGCTTCGGCCACATCCCCACGACCACGGTCCACGAAGCGTACCCGGGCCACCACTGGCACCTCGTGGTTCGCAAAGCCCGGGCCCGACGGCTGCGCCGAGTCCTGGGCACGCCCTACTTCACCGAGGGCTGGGGTCTCTACGCCGAGCGCATGATGCGCGAGCGCGGCTTCTTCACGGAGCCGATCCAGGAGCTGAACCACCTCAAGGCGACGCTCTTCCGGGCGGCCCGAATTGTCGTCGACACGAGCCTGCACCTGGGTGAGATGTCGCACGAAGAAGCGGTGCGCTTCATGGTCGAGAAGACCGCCACGCCCGAACCGACCGCCCGGGCCGAGGTGGGGCGCTATTGCTGGTGGCCCACGCAGGCCTCCGCTTACCTGACGGGCTGCCTGGAGATCCTGCGCATCCGCGACCGCTTCCTCGAATCGCGGGGCGTGACCGGGCCCGCGGCCACGGCAGCGGTTGAGGTGATGCGCGATTTCCACGACCGAATGGCGGAGAGCGGCAGCCTGCCGCTCGGGCTGGCCGAGAAGGCGCTGCTGGGAGCTGCAAGCGCGTCCGCAACATGACGAGAGCGCGCGCCTTCGAGATCTCCCGGCTGGCGCTCGCGGCTGCCGCCATAGCCCTGGCGGGATGGCTCTTCTGGGCCCTGGCCCTGCACCTCGGCCCCAACGACTTCCACGACTACTGGCTGGCGGGAAAGCTGCTGCTGGAGGGTCATTCGCCCTACGACACCCAGGCCATGGCCGAGCTGGCGAAGCGCGAGAATCTGACCTTCCTCGTCGGCGGCGGCTACTCCTACCCGCTGCCTTTCGCCCTCGCCATGGTGCCGTTTGCGATGCTGCCGTTCGGGGTGGCCGTGGCGACGTTCAACGTCGTCTCGCTCGTCGCGTTCGGGCTGACGGTCGCGGCCTGGCTCGTCTGGACTGACGGCTGGGCGGCCGAGGCGGCCCGGCGCCGGCTGGCGCTCGCTTTTGCAGCCGGGTTCTACCCACCCATCTACGGAACGGTGGCCATGGGCCAGGCGAACCTCGTCCTGTTCCCGTTGCTGGCCGTCGGCACCGTGCTGGTTCTCGACGGCGCCACTTCGACGCGGCGCCTGGCCGGTGGCGTGCTCGTCGGGCTGGCCGCGATCGTGAAGCTGGTGCCGGGGGTCCTCTTCTTTCCCCTCACCCTGGGGCGCCGGTTCGGGGCGGCGGCTGGAATAGCCGTAGGGGCATTCGGCGCGTTGGCCGTTGCAGCCGCCGCCCTGCCCTGGGCCGCGGCCGGAAGCGGCGACCTGGCCTCGCTCCTCGATCCGGATGCCTATTACACGAACCAGTCGATCAACGGCTTCGTCACCCGCCTGGTTGCCAGCACGGGGAAATCCGTTGCGCTCTGGACCGACGGCTTCGATCCGCAGCCGGTGATGCTGGCGGCGACGATCGCGTTCGGCCTGGCGACGCTGGCAGTCCTGTGGTGGGCGCGAGCTGAGCTGCGGACCCGGCGCGGGTCCGCTCTCGGTCTCGGGCTGGCGCTGGTGGCCGGAATCATCGGCGCCCCCAAGACCAGCTTCTGGAACGAGTCCATCGTGCTCATCGCGATCGGGGCGCTGCTGGCCGTGGACGCGTCGGATCTTCGATTGGAGCGACTCGGCCGGATCGATTGCGCGCTTCTGGGAACGTGGCTCGGGTCGGCGATCGTCTGGGCGGCAGTCTGGGCGGCCGAACCCCAGGCCACGGGCCCTCTGTCGGCCGCGGTCACGCTGCTCTGGTCTGCCTCGCTGTACGGCTTGCTGGCCCTGTGGCTGCTCTTCGTTCGGCGCCTGCTTGCAGCCCGGAGGATCGGGCTCCAGGAAGCCGCGGCTCAGGCGGCCGCAAGTTCCCCGACGCTTCCCTCAACGACCTCGTAGCCGAGCCGGGCGCGGAGCCTGCCGAGGGCCATCAGGACCGGCGTCCCCAACGCCACCACGGCGAGCGCGTCGCCGGCAGCGCGGAAGGCATCCCAGGTCAACGAAGTCAGCGCGTAGTAGCGGCCGAATCGGGCGAGCGCGTCGGCGGCCGAGAGGCCGGGGAGCCAGCCGATGTTCTCGACGCCGCGGTAGAAGGCCACCCAGCCCCAGATGTCGGTCAGGGCACCATAGGCGAAGCCGGTGGCGATGGCCACGCCGACGAGCACGGCCAGGTCGAGCCTGGCCGGCAGCCACGACCGACGGCTCGGCCGGAGCCGGCGAACGACCGAACCGGCGAGGCCCGCCGACGCGCCGACCCAACCCACGGCGAAGGTCTCGTACGGCAGCCACGGCCCGATGCCTCCGGTGACGAGCGCAGAGACGAGCAGGGAAAAGCCCCCGACAAGAAACCCATACGAGGCGCCGAACTCGTAGCCCGCGCACAGGACCAGGAAGAAGATCGGGCTGAAGCCGCCGATGCCGTTGACCAGCGCCAGCCGAAGTGCCGCATCGATGGCGGCCAGTGCCGCCAGCAGCGCCAGCCTCCCGGAGTCCAGGCGGCGGGCGCCGGCCTCCATGAGCGCGAGCGAGGCCACGGCGCCGACCGTGACCGCCACCGCGGGCACCTCCGGCGGCAGACCGAGGCCCAGAAACGGCCAGACGAAGAGGAGGACGCCGGCCAGCGAGACGGCGGCAATGCTCATCGGCGCTTCTCCGGCGCGTCGGTCCGCTCCGAGGCGCGGCCGTCGCGCAGCTCGACCGTTCGATCCGCCAGCGCGGCCGCAAGGTCGGTGTCGTGAGTGGCCAGGACCACCGCAGAGCCGCCCAGGGTAAGGATCTCGACGGCGGCGGCCAGCGACCGACGAGCAGCCGCATCCATGCCGCGGGTAGGCTCGTCGAGAAGGACGAGGGTCGGCGCGCCGGCCAGGGTCGCCGCCAGCGCGGCTCGCTGCCGCTCTCCGGAGCTCAAGTCGCGCGGGTAGCGATCGGCCAGACGGTCGAGCCCGAAGGCGGCGAGCATCGCCTGCGGTGTCTCGACGCTGCCCGTCCGGCGAATGGTCAGGGCCACTTCCTCTCGAACCGTGGGCAGGTGGAGCAGGGCGCCGGGGTTCTGCGGCAGGTACGCCGTGCGGCCCGGAGGGCGCCGCACCGTGCCCGCCTGTGGCGGCAGCAGCCCGGCCAGCGTACGCAGCAACGTCGTCTTCCCGGAGCCGTTCGGGCCGAGCAGAGCCACGACCTCGCCGCGGCCGCCCGCCAGAGAGACGTCGAACAGCACCGGCTCCCCCGCGGGGCCCGCAGCGACGCCGCGCAGCTCCCACGCCGCCTCACCGGAGCCGGCGCGCAGGCGGCGCACGGAGGGGGCCGGTGGACGGGGCCACGGCGCATCGACTCCGGCCCTGACCCGGCCGCGCTGCACGATCAGGGTGCGGTCCGCGGCCAGGGCCACCGTCTCGAGCCGATGCTCCGCCACGACGATGGCCCGCCCATCCGCCGTGAGGGCGCGACATGCCTCGAGAACCGCCGCGGCCCCCTCCGGGTCGAGCTGGGAGGTGGGCTCGTCCAGGGCGACGAGCCGCGGCCGAAGGACCAGCACGGCGGCCAGTTGCACGCGCTGCCGCTCCCCGCCGGAGAGCGTCGCCAGCCGCCGCCCGCGCAGCCCCTCGATCCCGAGCGCGACCATCGCCCGGTCCACTCGATCGTGCATCTGAGGCCGGGCTACGCCCAGGTTCTCCAGGCCGAAGGCGATCTCCCGCTCCACCGACCCGTAGACAGACTGCGTCTCGACGTCCTGGAAGACCAGGCCGGCGCGCTGGGCCATCCGGGGGATCGGCGTTCGGAACGGGTCGAGGCCGGCGACCTCTGCCCGGCCCGAGACGCGGCCGCCGTGGAACTGCGGCACGAGACCATCGAACAGGCGCAGCAGCGTGGACTTGCCGCCTCCCGAATCGCCGGTGACGAGTGTCAACCCGGGCTCGACGCGGAGGTCGACCTCACGCAGCGCAGGCTCGCCCTGGTTCGGATACCAGTACGAGACGCCATCCAGCCAGGCCACGGCGCTCCCGTTCGAGGCGGTCATTTCCCATCACCTCGCGCCGCGGACGGCCGCACCGCCGGCAGCGCCAGCGCCAGGCAGGCAAGGACCAGCAGCGGCTGGACTGGCGGCATCGAGAGCGTCGGGTACGGGTACCAGTCCATCGGCGCGCCCGCGACTCGCAGGCCCAGGAACATGGCCGCGGCCGCCACCGCCGCCCCGACGACGGCTGCCTCCCGCCGCCCGGAGCTCGAAACGGCGTAGCTGGTGCGCCGTCCGGCGCCGAATGCCCGAGCCTCCATGGCCTCCGCCAGGCGGACCGAATCTTCGATGGCGGTCAGGACCGCGGGCACGAGAACCTCGTTCCAGGACCGGACCCCGCCCGGCTTCCAGCCGCGCATCCGCTGCGCGTCGCGGACCTCGGTGAAGGTCCGCCCGAAGCCCGAGACCAGGTTGAGCGAGGTGGCCACGGCAATCCCGGTCCGCTCCAGCAAGGCAGGCATAGCGTCCACCACGTCGTGCGGCTCGAGGACGAGCGAGAGCGGGGCCACCGCCAGCAGCGCGGCAACCAGGCCCAGCCCGAGCGCGCCGCCGAAGGCCAGCGACTCGAGCGTCAGCGGCCCGCCGACGAGCGGCAGCCAGCCGGGCAGGCGAGCGAGCACATCGACGCCGGTGTGGCCGGCAAGGAGGTTGACGAGCGCGGCCAGCGCGGCAGACAGCGTGACGGCCGCCGCGAGCGGTCGCAGCCCGCGCCCCGGCGCCAGCCACGCCAGCAATACGTCGAGGGCCACCAGCGCGACCAGCCCGCGATAGATAGGGTTGTCGGTGACGAGGGCGACGGTGACGGCCGCCAGCGACCAGACGAGCCAGGCCCGCGGGGCCAGGCCGGGGCGGGTCGCGGGGGCGGACGCCGGGCCGGCAGCGAGGTCGGGCGCCGGGCCGGCAGCGAGGTCGGGCGCCGGGCCGCCAGCGAGTTCGGACGCCGGGCCGGCAGCGAGGTCGGGCGCCGGGCCAGCGGAGGCGGACGGCCCGGTCATCGACCCGGGCGCCGGCCGAAGGCGAGGCGCAGGATCGCCAGCCCGGCCAGTCCCCCACCCGCCAGGGCCGCCGCCAGCAGCCCCGGATCGACGCCGCCGGACGGTGCCGGAGCCGGAGCGCGGGGTGCGCGAGTGGCGGCAGAAGTGGCGGCGCCGCCCGGGGTCGATCCGGCAGTTTGCGGTGCCGGGGCGCCCCTCGCCGCGGATCGGCGAGGGGCCGGCGTCGCCGCGGCCGCGCAGGCTCCGGCAGCGGAGACGGGCACGGCCGGGACCCCGGACGCGGGCACGTAGCGGAAACCCTCCGCGTCGCCGTCGTGCAGCGCCAGAGTCGAGATGCCCACGCTGGCGAGTTGCCAGGATCCTCCGTCGCGGGCAACGAAGACGGCCCAGTAGCTGCCCTGGCCGGGGCAATCGACGTACTCCGCCGGCTCGCCGTCGAGGGCGCACACGGCGTCGCCGAAGCCGGCGAAGCTCCGGCTCGACCAGGCCACTCCGGACAGGTTCAGCAGCTCCTCGCCCGAGACGGAGCTCGCGTCGAAAGCGACGCAGCGGGTCACGACCGAGCCATCGCCATGCTCCACGACCAGGCTCGCGTGATGCGAACCCGCGGCGGCGCAGCCGGACACCAGCGGGGCCACGGGCGCGACCGAAGTGAGCGCCGCCAGGAGCGCGACGGGAACAAGCAGAGCAAGGCGGCGCATCAGCGTCTCCCCGGCCGGGCCGTCAATGCCCAACCGTTGGTGAGCCCAGATGCCGAGGTGGGGAGCGCCGCCGCGATGCCCCGCGGGACGGTGAGGAGTGTCGCCAGTATCGCGCTGGCGACGACCAGTCTTCGCATTCTTCCTCCGGCGGCATTGCCCGCCTGCCGGAGGGACCTCGCCGCCAGAGGCCTCCCATCCGATCCGCGCAGGTGGGTGACTTGCGCCGCCGGTCAGGTCTCCTGGCTTGCGGATCGTCGCCGCTGGCCGCCTTCCCGGGCTCACGCCCAGTGGCATCTGGCCAGCCGCTCCTCGCTCACAGTTGCGCGACAGCGCCGGTTTCGCACCGGCTTCCCTGAGACGAGCGGCTCTATTCGCGATGGCATGTGGAGCGTACAGCTCTGCGCGTCCAACCGCCAGCCGTCCCGCTGGGCCGCCATCTCGGCCGACCCGGCGCGCTATCGTTGTCGGCGACAGCCGACATCGGAGGGTTCACATGACGCCGGTTCGCTTCGGGACGTTCGTGCCGCAGGGCTGGATCCTCGACCTCGTCGACATCGACGATCCGGTCGAGCAGTACGAGGCCATGAGCCGGGTCGCCCAGGCGGCCGAGCGCCTGGGCTTCGACTCGATCTGGCTGTTCGACCACTTCCACACCTACCACAAGCCGGTGCTCGAGACGACCTTCGAGTGCTGGACCTCCACGGCGGCCCTCGCCCGCGACACCAGCCGGATCCGACTCGGCCAGATGGTCACGTGCAACAGCTACCGCAACCCGGCGTTGATGGCGAAGATGGCCTCCACGGTGGACGTGCTCAGCCACGGCCGGCTCGACTTCGGGATCGGCGGGGGCTGGTATGAGCACGAGTATCTGGCCTACGGATACCCGTACCCGGGGGTGGGCGAGCGGCTACGGATGCTGGGCGAAGCGCTGCAGGTGATCCGGGCCATGTGGACCGAGCCCTACGCCTCGTTCGAGGGGACGTACTACAGGATCGCCGGCGCGATCAACGAGCCAAAGCCCGTCCAGAAGCCGCATCCGCCGATCTGGGTTGGTGGCAGCGGCGAGAAGGTGACTCTCCGTCTGGCGGCCCAGTATGGCGACGCTATCAACCTCGGCGGTCACCTCGACGACATGGACTACTACCACCACAAGCTCGACGTCGTCCGGGCCCACTGCGAGGACTTTGGACGCGACCCCTCGACGCTCGTCCACTCGGTGAACGTCGAGACCACTCTCTTGCGGGCAGGCGACGACCCGGTCGCGCTCACGGAGCGCTATCGCCGCGGCCAATCGCTCGAGGAGTACAAAACGCATGCGGTGGTCGGAGGCCCGCAGGAGGTCATCGATACCTACGGCCGCCTCATCGATGCCGGCATGGACTACATCATCGTCTCGGATCTGCCGGGTCTGGCGCGGATCGAGGTGCTGGAGTACCTGGCGGCGGAGGTGCTGCCGGCGTTCCGGTAGGGACCGCTTGCTGCCCGCGCTGGTTGAGATCCAGGGCTGGTAGCAGACCCCGGAGCCCGGTCCCGTCCTCGATGGCTCGGCAGGCATGAACCGGTGACGCCTGTCGCCAGCATTCAGGGCATGGTGCTGTTGTTGCGCCCTGGTGCGCACAGATCCCGCACATGAGGAGACCCGGGCGTCCTGACGTGCGCCAGATGCACGCATCCGACGACAAGGCGGGCGCGAAACTGAGAATGACGTCGATCTCGTGCATCCGGAGCACGGTTCCGACGCGGCGCGCCCTGTGGCGTCATTGGCCCGGCCTCAGCTGTCGTAAGCCGTGCGCGGGGTGAACCGAATGGACGCGAAGGATCACCGGTCGAAGGCCGGCCAGTCGCGTGTGTTCGGCTGATGCACACGGCCCGGCTCAGATCGCCCCGCCGGCGAGTCTCGTGCATTCGATGAACGGAAACGGCCGCGGAGCCGCAGCCGTTACGCCGGCAGCCAGCCCCTACAGGGACTGCCGCAGGATCGAGGCGATCTCGTCGTCGGTGAGCAGGATGGGGTTGGTCCGCATGCTGCTGCCGCGCGAGTCTGCGACGATGGCCGGGATGTCGGCGGCGGCGATGCCGTAGGCCGAAAGCCGCGGCACGCCGAGGCGGACGCGGCAGTCTTCCAGCGTCTGAACCAGCGCCGTTCGCGCCAGCCGGTCGTCTTGGAGCGATGTCGGGGCCGCACCCGCGAGAACGCGCCCCAACCCGGCATACCTGCCGAGCGCCGCGTTCTGGGGTTCGCGCTGCTCCAGCGCGGCGACGTTCACGCGCGTGGCTGCCACCAGGGTGGCCCCGCAGGCCACGCCGTGCGGAATCGGGAAGAGCGCGCCGAGTGGCGAAGCCACGCCGTGCACCGCGCCCAGGCCGGTCTGAGCCAGGCAGATCCCCGAGCAGAGCGCCGCCGTGGCCATCGCGGCGCGGGCCGCGTCCGAGGCAGGCGCGGCCCCCAGCCCGGCGACCGCCATCTCGTGCCAGGCGAGCAGCCCGTCGCGCGCGGCGGCCAGGCCCCGCAGCGCCAGGCCGTCCGAAATGGGATCGGCGTGGGTCGAGAGGTAGGACTCGAGCAGCTGGGTCAGCGCGTCCATGCCATTGGCGGCGATCAGCTCCGGCGGGCAGCTCCGCAGGAGCTCCGGGTCCAGGATCGCCACCCGGGCGATCAGGGCGTCGTCACGGAATGAGCGCTTGAAGCCGCCAGCGCCCCGAACGCTGAGGACCGCGTTCTTGGTCGCCTCGCTGCCCGTGCCGGCGGTCGTGGGGACGGCCACGAACGGCACCGCGGGGCCCCGATACGGCAGACCGGGCGCGATGCCCTCCAGGTGATCCAGCACCGAGTTGCCCGGGAGCAGCAGGCCGGCGACCGCCTTGGCCGTATCCATGACGCTGCCCCCGCCGATGCCGACGACGACCTCCACCGCGCCGCCCTGTCCGCGTCCCCGAGCGCGCGCGACGATCCCGTCGACCAGCGCCGGCGACGGCTCGCCGGAGACGCCTTCGACCTCGAATTCGATGCCGGCGGCGGACAGACCCGCGCCGATGCGCGCCCAGTCCTCGCCTTCGGTGAAGCCCGGGGCGCGAACGACCACCAGGGCGCGCCGCCCGAACCCGCGAACGATCCGCGGCAGCTCGGCGACCTTTCCGGGACCGGCGACGATCTCCGGCAGCCGCAGCGTCGAGGCGTATTCGAAGCCTTCCATCGCCCGCTATCTGCCCGCCTCGGGCAGCGCCGGGAAGAGGCCGTCGTATCGCACTCCCTGACGCGGCTCGGCCATCCAGTCGGCCACCTTGTCCCGCCAGGCCAGGTAGTGCGCCGTCTCCTTGTGGGCCTTCGCCGAAGCCTCGTCTCGATAGGCCTCGTAGGCCACGAAGCGGGTCGGATCGTCGACCGACTGGAGGATGTCGAAGCGAAGGTTGCCCGACTCGCGAACCGAGTTCTCGTGGTTCACGCGGATCGACTCGATGAAGTCGGCCACGTGCTCAGGCTTGACGTGGACGTAGACCAGGGTGACGTACATGGCTCCTCCCGGCGATGGCGCGCGGCGTGGGCGATGCCCCAATCATGCGGCATCGGTCGAGCGGGAGCTTGCGGCGTGGAGCCCGGCTACGGGGTCGTCGGGGTCGGGAGCGCGGGCGGTGTCAGAGGCACCGGCGGCGTCGCAACCGGCAACTCGGGCCAGACGATGGCCGAGATGACGATCGTCTCCGTCGTGCACGATCCGCCCGGGCAGACGGCCAGCGCCCGCCCGCGCTCGACCTGGGCTACGACGATCTGGCCCACCAGCGAGTCCGGGATGTCCACCATCGTCCCGACCCTGACCCCATCGAGCATCCAGTAGCCGCAGCCGGGCGGCTCGGCCATGGGCGTCGCCGGCGCTGCGCAGGTCGTGTCGCGGGTGAGCTTCCCGCCGAGCAGGAAGGTCGGCGACGAAGGCAGGTCGGCCGCCCGGTACACCGGCGCGCCGTTGAGCGTGGTGGGCACGCCGTCGGGGCCGATCGACTCGGACGGGCCGGTGGACCCGCTCTCCGGAGTCGAGGCCGCGTTGGTGCCGGGGGTCTGGGATGCCGCCGCCGGCGTCGGCGTGGCCGCAGCGTACGGAGTGGACCTCCACACCACGGACTCGACGACGATGCCGGCCGCGCACTGCGCCCGGACGTCGGCCGGGCATTGGGCAGCCATCGGGTCGTTCACGTGGACGCGGGCGACGACGATCTCATCGTTCGGCTCGTCGATGTTGCTCTCCGGCGCAATCTCGAGACCGTCGATCCTGAGTAGGTAGCAGTACGGGATCAACTGCTGCTCGGCGGCCGACAACCCGGGTTGCATCGGGCAGGGCGGCACGAATTCCGGCTTCGTGAACGGTCCGCCCAGCAGGAAGCTGCCCGACGTGGGGAACGAGGCCTGGTCGGCGGCGCGGTACACGCGCTCGCCGGTGATCTCGGTCGGGACCGCCGGCCAGACGACCGCCTCGACCACTAGGGCCGCCTCGCACGCAGACTGTTCGCGGGCGCTGCACTGGGCAGCCTCGGGGTCGTGAGTGTGGACGCGCACTACTATCGCCGGTCCGCCAAGCCAGCCAGACAGCGAACTCGATCCCTGCGGCGCCAACATGAGCAGGCCGGAGCCGGGGTTCTCGTTGGCGGACGGCGCCAGCTCGACCCCGCCGCACTGGCCCAGAAGATCGGCCTCGGCCGATGGCTGCGGCAACCACGTCGGGCAGGACATGACGAAGTCGAGTCCGTACCCGCCCAGCAGGAAGCTGCCGCTCAGGTTCTGCCACTCGGCCTTGTCGGTGACGCGGTACACGCGCTGACCGTCGATCTGCGTCGGGATCCCGTCCGAGCTCATCACCACGCCTGACGCCGACGGTCCCGAAGCCAGGGGCGCGGGTACTGCGGGGCCGGTCCCCGAACCGGACCACAGACTCCCAACGACCAGAGCGGCGACTGCCAGGCACGCGGCCGCCGTGACCGGCAGCGCGATCTTCGGCCACCGCCCGCTCCCGCCGCGGGCCGCCGGCACGCTCCCGACCAGCCTCTCGCGCAGCGCCGGGTAGTCCAGCTCGGCGCGGTCCAGCTCCATTGCGAAGCGGCCGGAGAGCCGCTCTTCGAGCCTGTCGTTGGCCCGGTCGTCGGCGGAAGCGCCGCCGCTCACGTCAGTCTTCATCGAGCAGCTCCCGGAGTCGCGCCAGGCCGGTCTTGAGCCGTGCCTTCGCTGTGTTCTCCGTGACACCCAGCGCATCGGCCGTTTCGCGCACGGAGAGTCCGACCATGTGGTGGAGGACCACGGCGGCCCGGATCGGCCGCGACAGGCGCCCCAGCGCCTCGTCGAGCTCGATCGATTCGGAAGCCTCCGGGCCGCCCATCGGCGACTCGTGGACCTCCGGCTCTAGCCTGAGCGTTCGACGCAGCCGCCGAACGACTCGCAGCGCCTCGCGCGTCTGGACGGTCAGGAGCCAGGCGCGGATCGCGCGCGAGTCCCTGATCGCCGGCGCCGCACGGAGCGCCCGCTCGAAGGTCGTCTGGACCAGGTCCTCGGCTTCGGCCTCGTCCCGGGTCATCGCCCGGGCCGCGGCTAGCAGCAGCGGACCATGGACGTGCAGCGTGGCGACCCACTCGGGAGTCGGCGCCAGCGGCGTCGCCCGCGAGAGCCGCGCCGTGGCGGCCCGGTCCTCCTGGTTCCTGTCGAGCGGTTCCGTGATGGCCCTCACATCACATAAGAGGCTCCGACCGGCCGAAACGGGTATCGGCCCGACTCAGTCTGGCGCGGATTCGTCGCTGGCGCCAGATTACCGCCGTGCCCCTGGCCACGAAGTTCCGCGATTCCGCAGCCGCACCAGCGCCCACTGCGCGATGCCTCGGCCGGAACGGCGCCGCTCTCCGCGATGCCGCAGCAGCTGCAACAGCGGCAACCACGCGGTTTCCCCGGTCGATTGGTACGGCCACTCTTGTGGAGCTTCTGGCCGTGCGAGACGGCCCGTCGGAGCCTCCGCGGGCGGTTTCCACGCTTGGCGACCGCCACACAGGCCGGGCACAGGGGCCGCAGCGGCCGGCAATCTTGGATACGAGTGCTGGGAGCAATCATCCGGAAGAATGGGAACCGAGCGACCGGGGGACGACTACGCTCGGGCCCTCTCTCCCCGCAGCGTCAGCTCGAACCAGATCGCGCGCTCCGGGACGAAGAGGTTCTCCTCTATCCGATGGATCGACTCGCGATAGGCCGGCCAGATGGCCAAGTCCAGCGCCTCCGCGGGCGAGACCCAGCGCATCGCGTCGTGCTCGTGCGACAGAGCGGGCTCGGCGCCGGCGCGAACGCGCACGGAGAAGATCGCACTCGTGACGATCGCCCCGACCGACGGCTCATGGAACTGGTTCACCTGGTCCAGGTCGAAGAAGGCTTCGATCTCGGCCGCCCCGAAGCCGGTCTCCTCCCACAGCTCCCGCAGCGCTCCCCCGGTCACCGACTCGCCGGCTTCGAGCGAGCCGGAGACGCACTGCCACAGCCCGGGCAAAATGCGGCCCGGCGAGCGGCGCAGCAGCAGGATCTCCGCGCCGGATCCGGGCGCCGCGGCGCCCGCGCCGCCCGCACGGTCGGATCGCCGGCGCCGGCCGACCGGCCCCGGCACCGACACCGACCCGAGCCCCGTCGGCAGGTCGGCCCTTCCCATCCGGAAGATCCAGACGTCGACTAGGTCCGGTCGAAAAGGGCTCACCGACTCCCCCGGCCCGAGGGCCAGCTAGATCCGCTCGAACCGGTCGATCGGGAGGACGAAGACGACCGCGCCGCCGACTTCCACCTCGAGCGGATAGGGCAGGAAGAACTCGCCCGGCTCCATGATCGGCGGGATGGGGCTCACGGTCTGAGTGCGCGAGTGGCAGTTCTCGCGAACGAGACCCACGATCTCCTCGACCTTGTCGTCCTCGGCGCCGACGAGAACCGTCGCATTCGACTGCTTGAGGAAGCCACCAGAGCTGTGGAGCCAGGTGGCCCGATACTCGTGCTTGATCAGAGCGTCGATGAGGACCCGGGCATCCTCGTTGTGAACAACCACGACGACGAGCTTCACGGCTGCGAGTATAGGCGGACGGACAGGCCAGCCAGCCATCCCCGCGACAGGATCGAATCCGCGCGAATCCACGGCACCACGGTCGCGTTCGTAGGTAGGCGGCCGTACAATCGCCGCAGGTCACCACGTCGCCGCAGGGGGAGCACCCGTGCCGAAGGAAAAGCCGCTAAAGCCACGTTCGGAGAGCGATCTCTTCGCGGCCGCTGCCGCCGCGGTCGCGAGGAGCGACGATCTCGACGATGCCCTGGCCGAGCTGCTCGGTCTTGCCGAGGAGCATCTCGGAGCCAGCGCCGGCGCCACCTACATTCTAAACGCCGACCGCGACGAGCTCGAGCTGGCGGTCACGCACGGCGTCGCCGCGGAAGTCGCCACCGATGCCGGCTCGATCACGTCCGTGGGCGAGAGCCACGACCCGCTGGCCAGCGCCACGCGATCGCGCCACCCACTGGCGATCGACGACGCGGGTCGCGTGGCGGTGCTTCGCGGGGCCGGAACGGCCCTCCTGCTGCCCCTCATCGTGCGCCGCGATGAGATCGAGATAGCGCTCGGGGCAATGGCGCTGGGATTTCCGGGGCCGCTTCCCGACGGCGGCACGCTGGCCCGGGCGGAGCCGCTGGCCGATCTCGCGGCCGTGGCGGTCGAGCGGGCGCTCGCCCTCTCGTTGGGCTCCGAGCGGGCCGAATGGTTCGACCGCCTGGTCCACATCGACCAGCTCACCGGGCTGGCGAATCGGCGCACCGTCGATCGAATGCTGGAGCTGGAGGTGGCCCGCGCCGGCCGCCAGGGAGCGGCGCTGTCGATCGCGCTGTTCCACGTCGACCGCTTCGAGGAGATACAACGGGCCGGCGGCAACGCCGCGGGAGACGATGCCCTGCGCCGCGTTGCCCAGATCCTCGCCGAATCGGTCCGCCTCGTCGACACGGTCGCCCGGTACGGTGCCGATCAGTTCATGCTCCTCGCCCCGGGCCCGGACGGCCTGATCGTCACGGAGCGGCTGGTTCGCGGCGTCGCCGCCCTGCCGCCGGTGAACAACGACGCCATCACCGTTTCGGCGGGGATCGCCAGCTACCCGATGGACGGCCGCACGCCCGAGGAGCTGCTCGAGGTGGTGGAACGGGCGATGCGTTCGGCGCAGGAGGCGGGCGGCGGACGGGTGATCGGGCAGAAGCCCTCGGCGGAGCCGGCTGCGGCCGACTGACCGAGCCCGGCCGAGTGACCGAGCCTCGGCCGAGTGGTGCGGCGGGCTGCGAGCCGGGCCGCGCGCGGGTGCACGGCGCGACGCGCAGGTCCGCCTGGCGGCAGACTGCCGGTGTCGACCTCGAGTCCCGGGCTGCGGCAGCGATCAGAAGGTGGGCGCCGTGGTGGGAGGCGGATAGACCCAGATTGTTCCGGTCACGATCACGGGGCCGGTGGGCTCGCCTACGCCGCTGTTGGGTTCCTCGCAGACCATCAGCCACAACGAGTCGGACGGGGGGACGTTGTCCATCTCCAGGTAGCCCTCACCCAGGTCGTCCACGGTGAACCAGCCGCCTTTGGTTACGGCACCGCCGTCCGCTCTCAACCAGACCATGTAGACCTCGTCGCCCGTCGTCGCGTCCAGGCTGTGCAGGTTCAGATAGACATGGCCGCTCGGCAGGAGGACCGCGTCGCCAGCGCCTTTCTGCCCGGTCGGCGGGGTCAGGACCACCGAGTGAGCGCCCGGCTGACCGATCGAGTTGTAGACCTTGGCGGTGTTGTCCAGCGCGGTGTGAGCGCGGGTCAGGTCCCCCTGCAGCACGACCGCATACCCCACCAGGCCGACGATCGCCACGGCGGCCGCGATCCTGGTGACCCAGACGCCCGCTCGGCGAATGCGACTTGCCCGGGCAGGTGCGAGCGACATGATGCCGGCACTGCGCCCCCCCTCCACGACCGCCAGCACGGGCACCGCTTCGGGCACGGCCGGCGCGACCTCGTCCGACACGGTCTTCCGCCCCGGTCGAGCCCTCAGATCAGCCTGAGCGGCTGCCAGCACGGCGGCTTTGAGGCGGGCGGGTGGCTCCACCGGCGAGAGCGAGCCGCCGATGTACGAAACGACGCCGCCCAGCTCGTGCAGCTCGGGGTGACGCCTGCTGCAGCTCCGGAGATGCTCGCGCACGGCGGCCATCTCGGCCGGGTCAAGAGCGCCCAGGACAAAACCGGGGGCCAGATCTCTAACTCGATCGCATGCGATGGCCATCTCAGCCCTCGCCTTCCGGGCGGGCCCACGGCAGCGTCGCAGCTCCGGAGGCCCCATCTGCCGGGCCCACCCCATCGGACCCGCCGGCAATATCCATCAGCCCGCGCCTCAGAGAAACCAGGCCCAGCCGCATCCGGCTCTTCACCGTGCCGAGCGGCGCACCTGTCTTCGCGGCGATCTCGCGTTGTGTCAGCCCATCGAAATAGGCCATCTCGATGGCTTCCCGCTGCGCCTCGGGAAGCGCCTGGAGGGCGCAGCGAACCTGCTCGGCATCGAGCCGTCCGGACACCTCGGGCCAGACGTCCGGCAGCGTCAGGGCGATCGGCAGCGGCTCGTCGGTTTCGTCGGCGATGGTCGTGCCGTTTCGGCGGCGGCGCATCGAATCGATGGCCCGATGGCGGACGATGGCCAGCAGCCAGCCCTTGACGCTGCCCTTTTCCTCCGCGTATCGACCGGCATTGCGCCACAGACCCAGGAACGAGTCTTGGACCACGTCCTCGGCCAGCGCGGACTCAGTCGTGATGCGCAGGGCGAGCGCATACGCGGCCGCGTGGTAACGGTCGTACAGATTCTCGAGTCCGCCGATCTCTCCGGCGGCCACCTGCCGCATCAACTCGGCCTCCGATTGACCCTCTCTTGGGCCTTGGGGCGGTTCCAGGGGCGGGGGCACGACCACTGGGTCCCTCATCCGTTCATTCGCAGCGAACCGCTATCCGGTTCACTCGCCTGCGCCGGAGAATCCTTCGTGGCGGGCTCCACGTTGACCGCCGCCGACTCGTCTCTCGCGGCGAGCCGGGGCTGCACGGCTTCCAGGATCGCGCTCTGGACGAGATCCGGGGCCTGGCGACCGTCGATCACCAAGAATCGATCCGGCTCGGCGGCTGCCAGGGCCAGGAATCCTTCCCGCACGCGGCGGTGGAAGGCAAGGTCGGCCCGCTCCTCGAAACGAGTGATCTCGCCGCCCTGCTTGCGCCTGAGGCCTTCCTCGACGGGCAGGTCGATGAGCATGGTGAGATCCGGGCGGAGATCGCCCACGGCATAGAGCGTCAGCTGGCGCAGGGCATCGAGCGGTTCACCGGCGCCGTAGCCCTGGTACGCCATGGTGGAATCGCCGAAGCGATCGCAGATCACGATCTCGCCGCGCTCGAGCGCCGGCTCGATCACCTCCGCCGCAAGCTGGGCCCGGGCGGCGTTGAAGAGCAGGGCGTCCGTGGCCGGCACCGGCGACAGATCCGGGGCATGGAGGAGGATCTGGCGAACTTCCTCGCCGAGGCGAGTTCCGCCGGGTTCTCGGGCCAGCACGCAGCGGCGGCCCGAAGCGGTCAGCGTGTCGGCCAATCGCTGGGCCTGAGTCGACTTGCCGGAGCCCTCCGGCCCCTCGAGGGTCAAGAAGAAGCCGCGCCGGCGGCCGCCGTCGAGGTGCATTCGACGAGTCTAGCCGAGCCGCCGGCCAGCGAAAGGGCCGGCCACCGGAGACGCGACGCTCGGGCACGCCGTTGGGGCGGCGCAGCGCGGCTGCCACGGGCCGGCAACCGGCAACCGCCGGCCGGACCCGGGCTCAGGGATAGAGACGAACGCGGCGGTAGGGCTCGCGGCCCCGTGAGCGCGAGATCAGGTTGGCGCGCTCCGCCATCTGGTGCTGCAGGCGCCGGATGTACGCGTTCTGGGGCGACAGCTCGACCGGCTCCTCGCGGTTGATGACGAGCCCGATGGCCTCCTCCGTTTCGCGCAGGGCGGCCTCGCGCGGGTCGACCTCGAGCGAGAAGATCGAGGTCAGGCTGGCCTCCATCTGGACGATCGTGTTGCTCTTCAGGACGTAGATGGGCAGGCCTCGATCCTCGGCCTCGCGCAGGCCGGCGGTCTTCTGGCGGTACTCGCTCTTGAGGGTCATAACCACGTCCGCCTCGTCCGGATCGCGGGCGATGATGACCGGCAGCTGCAGCTCCCTGACGGCCTGTTCGAGGCGCTTTCGGCTTATGCCGTGGGGCAGCACCCGGAGTGTCGGCAGGATGGCGCCGCCGTCGCGGACGCGCAGGACCGGGCCGCCTTCCGTCTCGGGGGCATCCCCCACGGCTCGCTCCCTGACACGGTCGGCGACAGCCTCGTCGTCCTCGTCGAGCTCGTCCTCGAGATCCTCGCGATCCTCGGGTTCCGGGGCCTGCGGTTCCAGGGCCTGCGGAACGCCAGCCGTCCGCCCGGCCGCGATCTCGGTGGGTTTCTCCTGGCCCATCTCATCGCCCACCTCATCGGCCCGGTACTCGTTGAGAGCCCGCGTCGCCTGCTGCGCCCAGGAACGCTGCCGCTCCAGTTCCCGCATGTCGCGAGCGCGGGGCTCCGGCAGCGGCGACGCCCCCCGCTCGATGGGTCCGCGATCCGCAATCTCTCCGGCCCTGAACGGCGTGGGGGGCGCCTCGAGGGAACCGCGCGGCGCCGTCGCGAACCGCTCCCCGGGGAGCGTCCGCGCGTCAGCCGCGGGCGCCCCTGCCGGCCCGCTCGTGGCCCCGTTGGCTCCGCCCGGCGCGCCGCCGTTGCCGCTCGCCCCTTCGCCGCTGCGTATGCGGCGCGCCTGGTCGCGAACCTCGCGAGCGCCGTGGACTGGCGCCCGCCAGCCCCCGCCCGCGCCGGGCCGGTAACCTGAGCGCGGCGCGCCCCGGTCCACGTCCCGCCAGTCTGTCGGGGCATGGTAGGAGCCGGCGCCTCGCCAGCCCGGCTCGGTGCGCCAGCCCGGCCCGGCACCCACGAGTCCGGCGAAGCGGTCGCTGCCGAAGCGGTCGCTCGCCATCGCCTCGCGCGGCGACGGCCTGGGTCGCGACTGGGAGCGGTGCACGCCGCCCTCGTCGCGCCATCGCAGCTCGGACGAGATCGGATCGCCGCGCAGCAGCGCGTCCACTGTCTCGGCCACGTCGGCGTGAACGGTGACCTTCTCGCGATCCAGGATCTCGACGATGACGTCGAAGGTGGGCGGGGCCTTGCGCTCGAGAACGCTCTTTTGCGAGCGGCGGCGGCGCGCCTCCTCGTCGCCCAGGGTGACGGTCTGGATGCCGCCGATCAGGTCCGTGAGCGTGGGGTTGAGCATCAGGTTATCGAGGTTGTTGCCGTGAGCGGTGCCGATCAGTTGCACGCCGCGCTCGGCGATCGTGCGGGCGGCCTGGGCCTCCAGCTCGGTTCCGATCTCGTCGATGACGATGACTTCGGGCATGTGGTTCTCGACCGCCTCGATCATCACCTGGTGCTGGACGACCGGCGTCTTCACCTGCATCCGGCGGGCCCGCCCGATGGCGGGGTGCGGGATGTCGCCGTCGCCGGCGATCTCGTTGCTGGTGTCCACGACCACGACGCGCTTGCCGTGGTCGTCCGCCAGGACTCGGGCGGCCTCGCGCAGCATCGTCGTCTTGCCGATGCCCGGCCGGCCCATGATCAGGATCGACTTCCCGGACTCGACGAAGTCGTTGATGATCTCGATCGTGCCGTACACGGCCCGGCCGATGCGACAGGTCAGGCCGACGATCTTGCCGGTCCGGTTTCGGATGGCGCTGATCCGATGCAGGGTCCGCTCGATGCCGGCCCGGTTGTCGTCGCCGAAGGCCCCGATGTGGTCCACCACGTAGGCGATGTCGGGCTCGCCTATCTCGCGTTCCAGGAGGGTCACTTCGCCATCCGTGAACCGCGCTTCCGGCCGGCGGCCGAGGTCCATGACGACTTCGATGAGCTGGGCTGGATCGGTGAGCGCGTGGACCGCCGCCACCACGTCCGGCGGAAGTGCGTTCAGGAGCAGATCGAGGTCGTCGATCGACTCACGCTGGCGGCGCGCCCCTTGATCAGTCACGTCTTCTCCTGTGCTTGGGGTCAGCGTACCGCCGGGACGAGGGCGGGTTCCGCAACCCGGACCAGGGCTTCCTTCATCAGGAGGGTGACCGTGGCCAGGCCGGAGAAGCCCGCCTCTTCGAGGCGGCGATCGATCGGCGATTCGTAGGTTCGAACGGGGGCCAGGACGCCGCTGTCGGGGCAGCTGCTGGCCCTTGCGACGCGGGCTCCGATGAGTCCCAGCCCGAAGTCCACGAGCGGAGCCACGTCGGCGCCGGGTTTGGCCAGGATCTTGAGGTAATGCGGCTGTTCCTCGCGGGCCACGCCCACTTGAAGCAGAGCCTCGAGCCCGTCCGGTCCGCCGTCTGCCGACTCCAGCACGTAGGCCTCCACGTCGGCGAAGCGCAGGATCGGAGCCAGGCTCGAGCGCGGCACCCGGGTCGTGGAACCCTGGCGCTCCCAGTCGCTGAGCCGGTACGCCTCCAGACGGGCCACGGGCTGGGGCGTCACGGAGGCATACAGCCGGGCCAGCGGCAACGCGTCGAGGGGCTGGCACGGCCTGATCCCGGCGCCACGCGCCTGCTCCTCCGTCCATGGCCGCGGCAGCCGCTCCCCAGAGCGCCGGAACAGTAGCTTCTCCTGGCCGTAGCGGGCGAAACCCGCCTGCATGAATAGCTCGACGTTGCCCTGGCCATCGGCGCAGGCGACGTGGAAGCGAAAGGCGCCACGCTTGGTCCCGTCGCGCAGCAGGTGCTGGACCAGGCGGAACCGCGTGTCGCCGGAGTCGCCCGAGCCGATGGCGTCGAGCTCCACGATCGTCATCTCGTCGCGCGAGGCGTCGCGCTCAACCCGCAGCAAGCCCGATATCCGCCGCTCGTCCTCGTATACGAAGAGCAGGTCGTTGGGTCGAAAGGCGCCGAGCGGCAGACGAAACAGGCTGAAGACGCCGATCCGCGGACCGCTGACGGGCAGGCCCAGCGAACGGGCGTCCACGTGCTCCTGCTGGGACAGTCGCGACAGCTCCCCCAGGGCGGCGAGGTCGGTCAGTCGAGCGAGGCGGACTCGGCCGCTCACATCGACTCCCCCGCTGAACGCGGCTCGGCGGCGGCGATGACCGAGCCTTCGCCCGGCTCCGAGTAATCCGAGGCCATCGCGGCCAGCAGACGGTGGATGCGGGTTTCGCCGGCCAGCTCGGGGTGGAAGGAGAGGGCTATCACGTTGCGCTGCCGAACGGCCACGACGCGCCGGTCCGGAAGGCGGGCGAGCACCTCCACGCCGGGCCCGACTCTATCGATGATCGGCGCCCGGATGAAGATCGCGTGCACCGGCCGGCTGCCGAGGATCGGCACCAACAGATCCGTCTCGAATGAATCCAGCTGCCGGCCAAAGGCATTGCGCTCGACTGTGACATCCAGCAGTGGAAAGAGCGGCTCTTCTCCACCGACTATCTCTTTGGCCACGAGGATCATCCCCGCGCAGGTGCCGAGGATCGGGGCCCCCGACCTTGCCAGGTCCATGATCGGCCCCCGCAGGCCCCAGCGGGTGACGAGCTTGCGCATCGTCGTGCTCTCGCCGCCGGGCAAGATCAGGCCGGAGATCCCCTCGAGATCCTCCGGCAGGCGCACCGAGACGGGCTCGACCCCGATCGCCCGAAGCGTCTGTATATGCTCGATGACTGCGCCGTGAAGCGCCAGCACGCCAATCTTCATCACGCGCTCCGGGTTCGCATCGGTCGCGATTGGCCGTGCGTCCCGCTACGCCGGGCTACCAGCCCCGGACCGCCAGGCGCTCCGCCTCGGGGACCGAGACCGCCGCGATGCCGCGCATCGGGCTGCCCAGGCCCTTCGAAACTTCGGCGATGATCTTTGGGTTGTCGAAGTGGAGCGTGGCCTGGACGATCGCTTCGGCGGTCTTACTGGGGTTCTCGCTCTTGAAGATCCCGGAACCCACGAACACGCCCTCGGCGCCAAGCTGCATGGCCAGGGCCGCGTCCGCCGGGATGGCGATGCCGCCGGCCACGAAGTTGACGACCGGCAGCCTGCCCTCGGCCGCGACCTGTTTGACCAGATCGTAGGGAGCGTCCATCTCCTTCGCGGCGACGAAGAGCTCGTCCTCGCGCATCGACTGAAGGCGGCGGATCTCGGACATCAGCGTCCGGATGTGCCGAACTGCCTCCACGATGTCGCCGGTCCCGGCCTCGCCCTTCGTCCGGATCATCGCCGCGCCTTCGTTGATGCGCCGCAGCGCCTCGCCGAGATTGCGGCAGCCGCACACGAACGGCACCTTGAAGGCGTGCTTGTCGATGTGGTTCACCTCGTCCGCCGGGGTCAGGACCTCGGACTCGTCGATGTAGTCGACGCCCAGGGCCTCAAGAACCTGTGCCTCCACGAAGTGGCCGATCCGAGCCTTGGCCATGACCGGGATGCTGACCGCCGCCATGATCCCCTCGATCATCGCCGGATCGCTCATGCGGGCCACGCCGCCGGCCGCCCGAATGTCGGACGGAACACGCTCCAGGGCCATCACGGCACACGCGCCCGCGTCCTCGGCGATCCTGGCGTGCTCAGGCGTGACGACGTCCATGATGACGCCGCCTTTGAGCATCTGGGCGAGGCCTTTCTTCGTGGCCCAGGTGGAGGTCTCGGCGCTCATTCGGTACCAGTTCCTCACTGCGGCGGAGATGCGGGGGCGTGTCAGGAGAGTCGCGACAGCCCACGCCACGCCAGCCGATTATACGCGGGCACCACGGGCGCCCCCGGTGGTGCCCGAAGCCGCCCATTTCGCGCGACCGCACCGCCCTTCCCGAGCGCAACCCCGGTCGTCGGGCACACGCTGCTCCGGACGTGGCATGCTCTCCGGAACCGACGAGCGGAGGGATTGGCCAATGACGTTCATCGACAGCTATCCAGTGCTGCAGCAGCCGCCGGCATGGCGCCCGAAACCCTGACCGACGTCGCAGCGGAGATCGTCGCCTGCCGACGCTGCCCGCGGCTGGTGGAGTGGCGCGGGGAGGCGGCGGCCCGCGCCCCGGCCCGGTTCAAGGGCCAGAGCTACTGGGCGCGCCCGCTGCCCGGCTGGGGCGATCCCCGGGCTCGCGTTCTGCTCGTGGGACTCGCCCCCGCCGCCCACGGCGGCAATCGTACCGGCCGTCTCTTCACCGGCGACAGATCGGGCGACTTTCTCTTTGCCTCACTCTTCCGGACCGGCTTCGCCACCCAGCCGACCTCTACCGGGCCGGCGGACGGGCTGGCCGCGCACGACCTGTACATCTCGGCCGTGGTGCGGTGCGCGCCGCCCGACAACCAGCCGCTGCCCGAGGAGCGCGCCCACTGCCTGCCGTACCTCGTGCGCGAGTTGCGCCTGTTGCCCCAACTGCGCGTCATCGTCCCGCTGGGGGCCTACGCCTGGCACGCCACGCTGGCGGCGCTCGGGAGGGCAGGCGAGGGGATAGGGCCCAGGCCGGCCTTCGGCCACGGGGTCGAGGTCACTGCCGGGCCATACACCATCCTGGGGACGTACCACCCCAGCCAGCAGAACACCTTCACGGGACGCCTGACGCCCGACATGCTGGACGAGGTGATGGCAAAGGCGCGGCACCTGGCCGGTCTGACCTGAGGCGCCGCACCCAGCCGGCCCGACCTCGGGCGGCCGGCATCCGCCTCCAGCCCGGGATCCGCCCACTCGGCGTTCCTGAGGTGGCATCTCGGCCGTACACTTGGCCTGTGACCGAGGCGCGGCTCCTGCTGGTGGACGACGATGCTGCGCATCTCGACGCCCTCGCGGAGCGGCTGGCCGGCGACGGCTTCGAGGTCATGAAGGCCAACTCCGGGCGCGAGGCGCTCGAACAGCTCGACGCCGCCTGGCCGGACCTGGTGATCCTCGACCTGATGATGCCCGATATGGACGGCCAGACCCTGGCCGCCAGGATTAAGGGCCGGGCGGATCTCCCGATCCTGGTCCTCTCCGCCATCATCGAGGCCGATAACAAAGCGGATCTGATCGCCCGCTACGCCGAGGACTACGTCACCAAGCCCTACGACTACGCCGAGCTGCTGGCCCGGATCAGGCGCGTGCTCCGCCGGCTGCGGGACCAGATACCGGTAGAGGAGCTTGCCCTTGGCGACATCACGCTCACCCCCCGCAAGAGAGAGGCCACGGTCCGTGGCCGCCGCGTGGCTCTGTCCCCGACCGAGTCGCGGTTCCTCGCGACGCTCGCGGCCAGCATGCCGGCTGCGGTGTCGACCGAGCAGCTGCTCCACAAGGTCTGGGCCGATTCGGACGCCGCCGACCCTGCCTACGTGTGGGTGACCGTGCGCCGTCTTCGCCAGAAACTCGAGGTCGATCCGGACGACCCGCACCATCTGCTTACGGATCCGCCCGGAGGATATCGACTCGCCTCATGGGAGCTTCGCCGCGGAATCGGCGAGCGCAAACCGTAGGTCGCCGCGCAACCACTCGATCGAGGCGGCATAAGGGAGAACGTTGCACGGCAGTCACGCAAAGCTTCTTCTGGCCGACGAACAGACCGGTCAGCTCGACCTGGAAACCGGCCGCACAGTGACGACCCTGCTGCGCAATTTGATCCGGGCCGAGGGCGTCAAGGCGATCGTCGCTACCAACGATCCGATAATGCTCGACCTCACCGACCGTGTCGTCGAGCTCCGCCACAGCGCCTGGTCCAAGAGCGATCCAGCTGGGAAGTGTCGACCAGCGTCGGCGAAATGCGAAGCCTGGGAGGACTATGGTCCGGTGAATCGTGGCACCATTGAGATGTTGCCCGCAAGGTTGCGCCTTTAGCATCCAACCGCGTGGTAGCCAATCTGAACACCGTAGACAAGGCGGGAGCAAAAGACGTGTCGAACCCGACCGCCGGCCCATCAGGCCGCCGCTCCACTCGCAAACGTGGCCAGGCTATGGTCGAGTTCGCCCTGGTCATCCCACTCTTCCTGCTATTGTTCTGTGCCATCTGCGACTTCGGCTTCGCGCTCTTCTGTAGGATGAGCGTCATCAACGCTGCCCGCGAAGGCGCTCGCGCCGCCGTCATGGTCTCCGACCACTCCACGATCCCCACAGTGGCCTCGAGCGCTGCGAAGTCCGCGGCAGCGAGCGGGTTTCTCAGCGGCCCGGTGACGGTGTCGACCACCTGCTTGCAGACATCCGTGAGCCTCACTTCGCCAGCGACAATTGCCTGTGCCGGCGCCACGGTCGGTGACTCCGTGTTAGTGAGTGTCACGGACTCGTACACGACCTTCTTCCCACTGATGTTCGGGGCTTCGTTCAACCTCACCTCAACAGTCCAGATGGTCATCGACACGTAGCAGCTCGTCGGCAGGACCACGACGCCGCACAGCGCCACGGAAGTTAAGGGGAAACAATGGTGCGTTCACGACGGGGCAGAAATCGAGAGGGCGGTCAGATACTCGTCCTCTTTGAACTGTCCTTCATCGTCTTCCTCGCATTGGCTGCCATCGTCATCGATCTTGGTGTTCTCAGGAACGACAGACAGATACTCGTGAACACCATGGATTCGGCTGCCCTCGCGGGTGGGTCCAAACTGCCCGTCACTGGCCCGGCAGGCGCCACGGCGGCGAACGCCCTCATCGCCGAGTCGATCCAGGCCAACTACCCGGGCCTGCCGACCTCCCACTACTCGATCACCTACAAGTGCCTGATCGGCGCGGACTCCACCGGGCCCCTCATCTCCAGGGATGTTCCGTTGGTGTGCAACCCGCAGCACGCGCTCGGGCACACGCCGGTCGCCAGCGACTTCATCGGCGCCGGTTCGACGCGAGTCTCTGCCTGCGATCCTACCCTCGGCGACACGTGCAACGTCGTAGTGGTCGCGGGCTTTGCAACCGCACCGTACGACTTCGGTCCGGCACTCGGGGTGAACAGCGGATCGACGGGGACGGTTTCGTCGGCCGCGTGCCAGGGGCCGTGCGGGTTATCGCCGTTGACCCCGGTGGACGTCGTGCTGATCATGGACCGCACGAGCAGCATGAGCGGCACCGACACGGAGAACGCGACCACCGCCGCGAATTCGATAGTCTCGATCTACAACCCCGGCAACCAGTGGCTGGGGTTTAGCTTGCTCGGCCCTAGCACGACCTCAGGCAGCTGCGTCTCGGCGCCGGCATCTTCGATCGGCACGGCAAGCTTCCCGACTGACCTGCGCCGGTGGGTCCCTGTCGGGCTGAGCGGCACGGGCTCGGCATTCAGCACGACCTACGCGAAAGTCAGTGCCGCGATCAACTGCTACACGAACTCGAGCACGGGCACGGACCTCGCCGACCCGATCACGGCGGCCGCCTATGAGCTCGCCCACAACGGCCGGACCGGGGTCCGCAAGGGCATAATCTTTGAGACGGACGGCCAGCCTAACGCGGGCGTCAGCGGCGCCAGCAGCAACTACTGCAACAACGCGTCGGTGGCGGCCACGGCTGCCAAGGCCGCCGGAATCGAGATCTTCACCATCGGCTTCGGCCTGGACGGCTCCAACGACGCAGCCTGCCCGGACAGCTCGGGTGCGTTCAAGGGGGAGAAAGCGACGTACCTGCTGGCGAGCATGGCGACCCAGCCGTCCAGCGACAGCCTTGGCTGCCCGGGAACCACGACGCCGAACACCAACACCGATGGCGACCACTTCTTCTGCCTCCCGAAGACCACGGGTGCATCAACCAACCTGTCGTCGGTCTTCCAGGCGGCCGCTTCGCAGCTTGCCAAGGGCGGGGCTCACCTCGTGCAGCTGTACCCGGCGCCGGTGGTCACCGGCGCAAGCGGCTCAACCTCCGTATCGATCTCGGGCGAGTACTTCACCGGCGCGACCTCGGTCGCCTTCGGCGGGGCGCCAGCAACCTCTTTCACGGTCAATAGCGACACGTCTATCACGGCGACCGCTCCCGCCCGAGCCAGCGGTACGATCGTCGACGTCATCGTGACGACGCCCGGTGGCACTTCGGCGCTCACGTCCGCGGACCAGTACCGGTACCCGTGACCGGCGTTTCGGTTCCGGCACGCAGGGACCGCAACGAGGCATAGAGGACGCAACTGCGCATGGGCATCTCGGATGCCCCGCAGAAATAGGACACTGAAAGGCCCGCCGGAAACCGGCGGGCCTTTCGATCCCGTGGCGGCGGCACGCTAGCCCTGCATGGCTCCTCCTCCGCGACTGGACCTGACGACGTCCAGGCGCGGGCGGCAGGAGCTCCGCTGGCGCCAGCGTAAAGAGTTCCATGTCCTGGTGCCCTGGTGTGGATCATGCGCAGACCGCGTGATATGGCAGGCGCCCGTGGGCCGAACGTCGGCATCACCCGCGGCGGCGCCTCTACTGCTCATCGCTTGAACACGCCAAGCGTGGAGTGACGTCCTGTGCAGGCCAGATCGGACGCCGGCGGTCGCGGCTGGGTGCCCCACCCCCTACAAGAGCCGGGGACTCAGGGCCGCGCTCTGGTAGGATGCGGTCATGGAGGGCGTTGTCCTGGTCCTCAATCAGAACTATGAGCCACTCAACGTGTGCAACCTGCCGCGCGCCTTCCGGCTGGTGTTCGGCGAGCGAGCCGAAGTGCTCGAATACGACCACCAGGTGATCCGGACGCCGCGGGCGGAGTACCGCGCGCCCGCCGTGATACGCCTCCAGCACATGATCCGGCGACCGCGGCCACGGGTGAAGCTGACTCGCCGCGAAGTCTTCGTGCGCGACGGCTACACCTGCCAGTACTGCGGCCACCAGACCGCCGACCTCACGCTCGATCACGTGGTGCCGCGCCATCGAGGCGGGACCCACACCTGGGACAACCTGGTCACGGCGTGCAAGTCGTGCAACCATCGCAAGGGCGGCAAGCTTCTCGAAGATGCCAGGTTCCGGCTGGCTCGCCGTCCGATAGAGCCTCGCTGTGACGTCTACTCGGTCTTTACGCCGTACCTTCGGGACGACCGCAACGAGACCTGGCGCTCCTACCTCTTCCTTGGCCACTGAGCCGGGCAGCGGGGGGGCCGGGGGGCCGGTGCACTCGGGACGGCCGATCGTCGTCCCCGCGGCCGTCGCCGAGCTTCTAGCCACTCTCCGGGGAGGCGGACACTCGGCCTACGTCGTCGGCGGCTGCCTGCGCGACGCGGTCCTGGGCCGCGACCCGGCGGACTGGGATCTGACCACCGACGCGCCACCCGACCGCATCCAGGGCCTCTTCCCGGGATCGTCGTACGAGAACCGGTTCGGGACGGTGGTCGTGCGCCGCGCCCACGCCCAGTACGAGATCACCGCGTTCCGGCGCGACGTCTCGTACACGGACCACCGTCATCCCGACAGCGTCGAGTTCGGCGAGTCGATCGAAGAGGACCTGGCACGGCGCGATTTCAGCGTCAACGCCATGGCCTGGGGCGGCAGGCCCGGCGAGGAGCCGAGCTTCGTCGATCCGCACGGCGGGCGAGAGGACCTGAATCGGCGTCTCCTTCGCGCCGTCGGCAATCCAGACCGGCGCTTCCGCGAAGACGCGCTGCGGATGGTCCGGGCAGTTCGACTCGCAGCCACGCTGGGCTTCCAGATCGAACCCGCCACGCTCGCCTCGATAGGACGCAACGCGGAGCTGGCGCGCCACCTCTCAGGCGAGCGAATAGCCGGCGAGCTGGCCAAGCTCCTGGCGGCGCCGCAGCCGTCAGTGGGCCTGCGCTTGATGGCCCAGACCGGGCTGCTGTCGGTGATCGCCCCGGACCTTGCCCGCCAGCCGGGCGTCCCCCAGAACAAGATCGAGGGCGAAGACCTCTGGGATCACACCCTGCGCACCATCGACGCGGCGCCTAACCGCAGCCTGGTCCGAATGGCGGCCCTCCTCCACGACGTCGGCAAGCCGGATACTCTGGCCGAGGGCCACTTCCACGGCCACGAGGCCATCGGCGCCGAGATGGCCCGCCGTTTTCTCTCCGACCTGCACGCTCCTCGCACACTCCAGGAGCGCGTCGCCCACCTGGTGCGCAACCACATGTTCACCTACCAGCCGAACTGGAGCGACGCCGCCGTGCGGCGTTTCATCCGCAAGGTTGGCCCCGGATCCATAGACGACCTGCTGGCTCTGCGAGCCGCCGACAACCAGGGCAGCGGGCTCCCGGCCGAGGCCGGCCTTCTGCCCGAGCTGGCCCGTCGGGTGGGCGCCGAGCTGGCGGCACACGCAGTTCTCAGCCGGAACCAGCTGGCGATCGACGGCAACGACCTGCGATCCGAGCTTGGGATCGCCCCGGGACGCGCGCTGGGTCGCCTCCTGGACGACCTGACCGAGCGGGTGATCGCCGAGCCGGCTCTCAACGATCGTGCCATCCTGCTCGAGCTTGCTCGAACCGAGCTGGCCGGTAGACCGGCGGGTGCAGAATGGCCGGGTCCAACGCACGAGGCAAGTTGATGTTCGAGGTGTTGCTGCAAGCCGACCGGGCCCTGGCCAGCGGGGCGCTGGACCAGGCCGAACGGTCGTACTGGCAGCTCGTGGAACTCGATCCGACGAACGCGATCGCCATCGCCGGCCTGGCTCGCGTCTCCCTCGAACGCGGCGATAAGCGCCTGGCTCGCACGTTCGCCGAGCGCGCCCTCGGCCTGGATCCCGACAGTGTCGCGGCCAAGAGAATCCTCGAGACTCTCGCCGGCGGCACGGGGGAAGCCGCGCCCTCCGACCGGCCGGACCTGCCGCTCCTCGCCGCCCAGCGACTGGAAGCTCTGGGCAGGAGACGCGCCGCGGCCGGCGAGAGCGGGGACCAGCCCGCGACGCAGCCCGAACCGAAGGCCCGCGGGCGGAGTGGACCGGCCGACGCGGCAGCCGCAGCCACCGAGGCGCCTTCACGGTCCCAGGCTGCCGCGCGACCAAAGACCCACCAGGCCCTCGGCGAGCGGGCCCGCCGGCACCTGAACCCGGACGACCTGAGGCAGCAACCGCGAACGGTGGACCCATTCGCCGCCGCGGAGTCAGCCGCCGCCATCGAGGCCGTGGACGAGACCGACGACCTCGCAATCGAGGAGCCGATCGGGCCGGCCCGTCGGGCCGGGTCGGCCCTGCCCAGGCCCGCGGACGAATTGGACGAGGCCATCGGGGCCGTCGACGAGGGCGAGAGCATCGCGATGCGGGTGGCGCTGGTGCCGGATGCGGCCCAACTCCAGGCGGCCCAACTCCAGGCCCCCGAACTCGGGGCTGCGGAGCTGGGCGAAGCCGAACTCGAGGCTGCGGCGCCGGCTACCGCCGAGCTGGCCTCGGAGCAGATCGCCGAAGCCGGGTTCGAAGCCACCAAGAACGGGGTTTCCGGCGCGCCCGCCGCCCCCGCCGCCCTTCCTCTCCCGCCTCCGCCCACGCCTGGGGAGGCGACCGAGGAGGATGCGGAGGCTGCCGCTCTGCGCGAAGCGCTCGCCCTGGTCCTCGGCGGCGACGGCGGCGACAATCCGACCGCGGACGAGGGCGCGGCCCCTGCCCACTCGCCCGCCGCGGCCCGGCCCACCGCTCCGGCCGAAGCCGGAACCGCCTCCTCGACCCCGGCCCGGCCCCCAATTCCGGACGAGCGCCCGGCCCCGGACCCGTCTGGCGGTACCGGGGAGATCGCCGACTCACAAGACCAGTCACGACCCTCCCGCAGGGGTCTGTTTCGAAGATTCAGAGGAGAGTGAATGCGCATCCTGGTTACCGGCGGCGCCGGCTACATCGGCTCTGTGTCGGTCGTGGCGCTCATCGCCGCAGGTCACGAAGTCACCGTCCTGGACGACCTGTCGACCGGTTATCGGGTAGCGGTTCTGCCGCCGGCCAGGCTCGAGGTAGGCACCTACGGCGACACGGCCGCCGTCGCCGCGCTGCTGGTGCGCGATCGCATCGACGCCGTTCTCCACTGCGCCGCCAAGTCGCTCGTCGGCGAGTCGATGGTCGACCCGGCCAAGTACTTCCGCGAGAACGTGGCCGGCGGCGTGGCCCTGCTCGAGGCGCTTCGGACCATCGGCGTGCGACGCATCGTTTTCAGCTCCACCGCCGCCACGTATGGCATGCCCGAAAAGACCCCGGTCACTGAGTCCGACCCGATTCGCCCCATCAGCGCCTACGGCGAGAGCAAGCGCTGCGTCGAGAGCGCGATCGCCTGGTACGGCCACGGCTGCGGTTTGCGCAGTGTGATCCTGCGCTACTTCAATGCCGCCGGCGCCAGCAAGGCCTGCGGCGAACAGCACAACCCGGAGACCCACCTCATCCCCGCCGTCCTCGCCGCGTGCGAGGCGGGGCGCGAGGTGACGCTCTACGGCGGGGACTACCCCACGCCGGACGGAACGTGCATCCGCGACTACATCCACGTCACCGACCTGGCCCGGGCGCACCTGCTCGCCCTCGAGGCCACGGACCCGGCGGACGAGCGCACCGGCCCGGCAGCGGGGCCGTGCGAGCCGCTCATCTGCAACCTGGGGAGTGGCACGGGCTTCAGCAACCGCCAGGTCGTGGCCGCGGCCGAGCGGGTCACCGGCCGCCCCATCCCCGTTAGGATGGGGCCGCGCCGACCCGGCGATCCGGCGGTGCTGGTCGCGAGCGCGGAGCGAGCGCAGGAGAAGCTCGGCTGGAAGTCCGGTCAGGGCACGCTCGAGGAGATGATCGGGTCAGCCTGGGAGTGGCGGCGCTCTCACCCGACCGGCTATGCCTCGTAGCAGGGCCCGAGAGTAGAATCTGCCAATGCCATTCCTGGGCCGCAAGGCGGCCCCGCCGGCGCCGATCGATCCCGCAGACTGGCGTCCCCAGGCGTTCGGGCACAAGCGCGCCCGCGCTATCTCCGACCCGGTAATCGAGCCGGGCTGGAGCGGCCTTCGAGTTCTCGCCCGCGCGGGTCGTGGGCCCGACGGTTCGACGTACGCCACCCTCTGCGACGAGAAAGGCGTCGACTGCACGGCCGAATTCGAGAATGTCGCCACGGCAATCGCGCAGGCGAGCCTGGCCGACGAGCTCGTCCTGGACGGCTGGCTCAGCGTCGAGCCGACGCAGAAGAGCGAGGGCGTCGCGTCGACGCTGATCGAAACCCCATCCAAGGGCCAGTTTCTGACTCAGATGTTCGGCGGCGGCCGGATCCGGCAACAGGAACCCTCGCGCAAGCTGGACACGCAACGCCCGATCGCGTTCGTGGCGGTCGACCTGCTGCTGATCGACGGGACCAGCCTGGTCGACCTGCCGCTCCTGGAGCGCAAGCGTCTGCTCGACGGCGCCCTGCAGGTCGGCGAGCTGGTTCGCATCACGCCGTACGTTCGGCCCCCGATCGGCTCGCTGGCCATGACGTGGCGGGCTATCGGCTTTCGAGAGATGGTCTACAAGCCGGCCAACGGCCGCTACCTTCCGACAGGCGAACCGGGCGACTGGGCCACCGCGCTGATTACCAGCCGGTAAGCAACTCGCCGCCGGCTCCGCGGCGTGGTACGGTGGACCGGATGCCCGAGAGTGTGCTGACGCCTGCCATTCGGGATGAGATCGCCCGACTCGGCTCTGCCGACATCATGGTCGGCATCCCGAGCTACAGGAACGCGGCCACCATCGGCCACGTCGTGCGGGCCGCCCAGGCCGGCCTCGTCCAGTACTTCCCGGATCTTCGGCCCGTCCTGGTGAACGCCGACGCCGGTTCTCCCGACGGCACCCAGCGCGTGGTCGTGGAGACCGAACCGCCCGGCTACGTCGAGCAGATCCTGCTCGTTCACCCTCGGAACCGGCTCGATCGCGTGAGCCTGACCTACCCCGAGGTCGACGGCGTGGGCGGCAAAGGGGCCGCCCTGCGGACCATCTTCGAGATGGCTGCCGCGCTGGAGGTTGGGGCCCTGGTGGTGGTGGACTCGGACCTGCGCTCGATCGTGCCCGAGTGGATCGAGCTGCTGGCCGGCCCGATCCTCAAGGGCGGGTACGACTTCGTGGCACCGCTCTACGCCCGCCACAAGTACGACGGCACGATCACGAACACGGTCACTTACCCGGTGACTCGAGCGCTGTACGGACACCGCATCCGCCAGCCGATCGGCGGCGACTTCGGCGTCAGCGGCGACCTGATCCGCGACTACCTGGCGCAGGAGACCTGGAGCCCGGACGTGTCGCGCTTCGGCATCGACATCTGGATGACGACGACAGCGGTGACGGGCGGCTTCGCCGTCTGCCAGAGCCGCCTGGGCGCCAAGATCCACGATCCCAAGGATCCCGGCTCGGACCTCGGCCCGATGTTCCGCCAGGTCGTCGGGACGCTGCTCGCGCTCGCCAAAGACAACGCCCATCGATGGCTGGAGATCACCGCCAGCCACGACGTGCCTGCCTACGGCTTCGAGCGATACGCCGATCCGGCCCCCGTCGAGGTGAACACGCTGCGCCTGCTCAGCCAGTTCCACTCCGGATCCCTGACCGTCGCGGCCACCTGGCGCCGGATGCTGAATCCGGACAACTACAAGAGCGTCATCGAGCTGGCCCAGGAGGCCGGCGCCATGGCCGAGGCGGCGGCTCGCAAGTTCGGACTTGGGGCCGAGTCGGAAGGGGGGCCGGCGGGAGCGGGTGGAATGCCCTCGACCGACGAGCTTTCGGACGCCGTGGCCGGGTTCCACTTCCCCGACGACGTCTGGGCGCGAGTCTTCTACGACCTGCTGGTTTCGTCCGCCTTCGGCGGCATCGCCACGGAACGCCTCGTGGCCGCCCTGGTGCCGATCTACTTCGGGCGCGTCGGCCGACTCGTGATCGAGAACCGCCGCCTGTCCGGGGAGCAGGCAGAGGAGCGCGTCGAACGGCAGGCCCGGGAGTTCGAGCTGCTCAAGCCGTACCTCGTCGAGCGCTGGAACGCCGCCGCGCAGAAGGCGGACGTCAAACCGGCGCCAGCCGGCGCCAGGGCCGGCGATATGGCGGCAGAGGAGGCGGCCGAGTGATCCGCTCGCCGCTACCCTGTCGAATCCTGATCCCGGTCGCAAACCCGCTCACGGCAGAGGAGCTGGTCCGCATCGGCGCAGCTCTGCTCGACCGCAAGGGCGGCGCTCTCACCGTACTGGGCATCGTGGAGGTGCCCGAGGGCACTCCACTCAGCGATGGAGCCACCCAGGCCCGCCAGGCCCGCCGCCTGCTGCAGCGGGTCCTCGACTTCGCCCCGGAGGGCGTGACGGTTCACACCGTGGTGCGCATCGGACGGCGCGCAGCGGAGGGGGTTGTGGAGGCCGCCACCGAGCTGGACGCGGAGCTGATCGTCATGGGCTGGGGCGGCAGGCAATCGACTCCCAGGCCGGGCGAGCGGCCCACCGTCTTCAGCCCCACGATCGACGAGGTCGTCCGCGACTCGCCTTGCGACATAGCGGTCGTGAAGCAGGGCGCGCCGATGAAGATCGGGCGCATTCTCGTGCCGATCCGTGGCGGCCCTCACGCCGAGCTGGCCCTCCGCTTCGCCGATGCCCTGGCCCGACACAGCGGGGGCAACGTCGTGGCCCTGCACGTGGTTCCAACCGGCCTGACCGATGCCATACGCACCCAGGCCACCGCGGCGCTCGCCCATTTCATCCGCCAGCACGCCGACGGCCATGTCGAGCAGGCCGTTGTCGAGGCGCCGAACGTCCGCAACGCCATCCTCCACGAGGCCGAAAAGGCCGACGTGGTCGTCATGGGCGCTGCCGCCTCGCCAGCCACCGACAACGGAGAGACCCTGCTGTTCGGGGCGCTGCCGGAGGCCGTGGCGGCCCGGTCGCAGAAGACGGTGATCGTCGTCAAGACGCGAGAGGCCATCGGCGAGGCCGTCTTCGACCAGCTCGAGAAGCGGGCCGAATCGCTGGCCGCGGCCGAGAAGGCCGCCACCGAGTCGCGGGCGGTGCCGCTCCGCGTGGAGCGCTGGTTCGGCGAGTCCAACTTCCACCACCGCGAGTTCGGCGATCTGGACCGTCTCGCCCGCCTCAAGAAGCAGGCCGGGCTGACGGTGAGCCTCGTTCTGCCGGCTCTCAACGAGGCGGAGACGATCGGCGCCATCGTGAGCCGCGCCCGACGCGACCTGATGGAGCGCCATCCCCTCGTCGACGAGCTGCTCGTCATGGACTCCGACTCGACCGACGCCACGCGCGAGATCGCCGAGTCCGAGGGCGCCCGTGTCGCCATCCACTCCCAGGTCCTGCCCCGCTACGGCAGCTTCTGCGGCAAGGGCGAAGCCCTGTGGAAGAGCCTCTATGAAACCTCCGGCGACATCGTCGTCTGGGCGGACACCGACGTTCGCAACTGGCATCCCCGGATGGTCTACGGCACCATCGGCCCGCTCATCGCCGAGGAGCGGCTGCAATACGTCAAGGGTTACTACCGCCGGCCGATCGTCGAGGGCGGCGTCCTCAAGGAGGGCGGCGGCGGGCGTGTCACGGAGCTGGTGGCGAGGCCGCTGATCAACCTCTTCTACCCGGAGCTGTCCGGCCTGATCCAGCCGCTTTCCGGCGAGTATGCCGGGCGTCGAAGCCTGCTCGAGACGATCCCGTTCTTCACCGGCTACGCCGTGGAGATCGGCCACCTGATCGATGTCGCCGAACGGTGCGGCCTAGAAGGACTCGGCCAGGTGGACCTGGAGCGACGGATCCACCGCAACCAGGAGCTCGAGGGGCTCTCGCGGATGAGCTTCGCCATTCTCCAGGCCGTGATGAAGCGGACGGAGGAGCGACAGAAGGCGCGGCTCTTCGCCGAGCTCGGCTCCACGATGAAGCTGCCGCGATCGGGTGCGGGCAAGCTCGGCCTGGAGGTGATAGAGCTGGCCGATCACGAACGGCCGCCGATGATCCAGATTCCCGAGTACCTGGCGAAGCGGCGGATGGCGGCAGGGCCGGCCGGCGAAGCGGGGCGGCGCGTCACGGCAGGGCCGGCCGCCGCTGTTGGGCCGGCCACCTCTGTTGGGCCGGCCGCCGGGGCGGACCGCGACGACCGCTCGCGGCTTGCGCCTGAGTCCGGCGTTCCGGCCGAGCCTTAGCGATCGCATGAACGACTCGCGCCGGCTCCGAGTCCTGATCGCTCCCGATTCCTTCAAAGGCTCCCTCACCTCCGTGGCGGTGGCGAGGGCGCTGGCGCAGGGCTGGGCGCGGGCTCGGCCGACGGACGAGCTGATCCTGGCACCGCTCGCCGACGGGGGCCAGGGCACGCTCGAGGCGATCGCGGAGAGTGGCGGCTGGGAATGGCAGGAGTGCCCGGCCCACGACGCGCTGGGCCGGCCGCTCGCGGCCCGCTGGCTGCGCTCCTTGGACGGGGAGAGGGCCGCCGTGGAGCTGGCCGAGGCATCGGGACTGTCGCGCCTCCCGGCCGACGAGCCGCGGGCGCCGCTCGCAGCCACGACCGAGGGGACGGGCGAGATCCTGCGGGCGATCCTGGACGCGGGCATCCGCCACGTGGTCATGGGCGTGGGTGGCAGCGCCACCACCGATGGCGGCGCCGGGCTGCTGCATGGCCTGGGAGTCTGGTATCGCGGCGGGGCGCCGGAGCCGCTGCCCGGCCCGATCCCCGAACTGGCTGCGGTCGACCTGGCGAGCCTGGACCAGCGGCTGGGCGACCTGGAGCTGCGCGTCGCCTGCGACGTCACCAATCCCCTCCTTGGCGAGCAGGGAGCGGCCGCCGTATACGCCCCGCAAAAAGGGGCGTGGCCGGAGGACGTGACCGCTCTCGAGGCCTGGCTGACCCGCTTCGCCGACCTGTTGGAAGCTGCCTCGGGGGTGCGGGCTCGCGATCTGCCCGGAGCCGGGGCGGCCGGCGGCACGAGCTTCGGGCTGATGTGCCTGGCGAAGCGCCTGCGCTCGTTCGAGCTTATCCCTGGCGTCGAGCTGGTGATGCAGGAGACGGGCTTCGACGAACGGCTGGCCGGGGCCGACCTGGTGATCACGGGCGAGGGCCAGATCGACGCCCAGACTGCGTTCGGCAAGACGGCCCTGGGCGTGGCCCGGCGAGCGGCCGCGGCCGGGATCCCGTGCCTGGCCGTCGGCGGTGCCGTCACCCCGGAGGGAGTGGCGACTCTGGCGGCGCAGGGCTGCGTCGCGGTCCCGGTTCTCGACCGGCCGATGGCCCTGCGCGAGGCGATGGCGAAGGCGGTGCCGCTGGTGGCCTCGACAGGTGAGCGGCTGGCCCGACTCGTGGCTCTTGGGGCCGTCGTCGCCGAGGTCGCCGACAGGCAGGGTTCGCCGGCGTGAGCCCGAGCGATCGGCCGGCGCCGGCCAGGTCGGCCGCGTCCGCCAAATCGGCCAGGCGGTCCGCGAAAACGAGCGCCAAGTCCGCCAGATCGACCTCGCGTCCGCGAAGGCTCGACCCCCAACATGTCGCCCGCGCCTGGGCCCGCAGGCTGGACGCCAAACGCCCCGGCCTGATCGGATTCGTCCTCGACCGCCTCGCCGAAACCAACGGCCGGCCCGTCTGGCAGCCCCGCCTCGATCCCGTCAGCGAGCTGGTGCTGACCATCCTATCCGCGAACAGCGCCGACACCAATGCCGAGGCCGCCTTCTCCGCTCTTCGGGCCGCCTATCCGTCCGCCCCGGTCACGGCCGGCGCCTCCACGGAACCGCGCGCGTTCCCCGGCTGGGGCGGCCGCGGCCTGCCGGATCTGCCCCCACCCGACTGGTCCGCCGTGGAAGCCGCACCGCTGAGCGAGCTGATCGAGGTCATCCGCCCCGGCGGGCTCGCCCCACAGAAAGCGCCACGCGTTCAGGCCGCGCTGGCTGCCATCCGCACCGCCGGCGGCAGCTACTCGCTCGAGTTCCTGGCCCCGATGCCGCCGCTGGAGGCCCGCGACTGGCTCTCCGCCATCCCGGGCATCGGCAAGAAGACCGCCTCGGTGGTGCTGCTGTTCAGCTTCGGCACGCCGCTGATGCCCGTGGATCGTCACATTCATCGCGTCAGTCGGCGGATCGGCCTGATCCCGCCCAGGGCCGAGGCGGACCAGGCCCACGACTACTACCTGGAGATGCTGGCGCCCGACCAGATGTACGAAGCCCACGTCTCGCTCATCACCCACGGCCGCCGCACCTGCCACGCTCAGCGCCCAGACTGCGAGCACTGCCCGCTCGCTCCGCGCTGCCGCTACTTCGACCCGATGGCGAAGTAGGGCCACAGACCATCCCTTCTCGGCAAGCGGCGAGGCCGGCCGGCGCGCCACTCCCCCACCTATACTCGCCGCAGCGCCACCGGCGCTCTCGGGGGAGGCACGAAGCGCGAATGATCGAGCACAGGGCGCGACGGATCCTGCTCGTCGACGACGACCCCAACCTGCTCGTCGTCCTGTCCGAGCAACTGCGCGACGACGGCTTCGAGGTCGCCACCGCACGCGACGGCCAGGAGGCGCTACGGCGCCTGGAGGCCGGCTGGCCCGATCTCATCGTCCTAGACCTGATGATGCCGCGCATCGACGGCCTGGCCCTGGCCCGCCAGATCAAGGCCGAGGCGGATCTACCGATCATCGTCCTCTCGGCCATCGACACGGCCGACAGCAAGGCCAGCCTGCTCAACGAGGTCGCCGAGGACTACGTCGCCAAGCCCTATCACTACCCGGAGCTGCGCGCCCGAATCCAGCGCGTCCTGCGCCGGTTGGGCGATCGGATCCCGCGCCAGTCGCTCGTCCTGGGGCCGAACCTGACACTCGACCTGCACCGTCGCGCCGTGACGGTCGCCGGCAGGGAAGTCCAGCTCACGCCGACCGAGTCGCGCCTCCTCCATGCCCTCGCGGCCAACCTGGGCGAAATCGTCACGACCGAGACGCTCCTGGCGCGCGGCTGGGCCGAAACCGAAGGGGCCGAGCCATCCTACGTCTGGGTTTCCGTGCGCCGTCTCCGGCAGAAGGTAGAGGTCGATCCCGACCGGCCCATTCACCTGCTTACCGTCCGAGGCGTCGGCTATCGCCTGGTCGCGAGCCCTGACGATGCCTGACGAGCCGCCCGCCGGAGTCAACCGCAGGGCCGAAGGGGACCGCCGACCCGAAGGCAAGGCCGAAAGGGCGCCACGCGCTCGCGCCCGAGGTCGGAGCTTCGGCCTCGACATGCCGTTCCGCGTCCTGCTCACGATCGGCCTGATGGTGGCGGCCGTGCTGCCGCTCGCGATCTTCGGCATCCTCGTCCTCGCTGCGGGCTGGGAGAACAACGAGCGCGCCGTCACGAGCCTCCTCGCCCTCGCCATCGCCGGGGCTGCCTTCTTCGGGCTGCTGGCCGCGTACCTGGTCGTCGCCAGCGTGACCGCGCCGCTGCGTCGGCTCACCGCCGCGGTGGAGCGCGTGGCGGCAGGCGAGTCGAGTCCCCCGATCCACCTCACCGGCGACGACGAGCTGGCCCGCCTAGCCGAGAGCCACAACCGCATCGCCGCCGATGTGCAGCGCCGCAACGCCGAGCTGGCCGCGTTGCTGGTCGCGGTCGCCGCCTACGCCCCAAGCCAGGGAGTGGAGCCGCTGGCGGCTCAGGCCGGCCGCGATGCCCGCAAGATATACGGCCTGATCGACAGCCAGGTGTGGCTCGGCAGCGCCGACGCCGTCGCCCGCGAGGAGAAGATCCCAGGCGACCCGTGCCCCGTGCGCGCCGAGATCCGTGCCGGCGCCGAGACCCTGGGTGTGTTGACTGGCCATCTGCCGGCGACCCGCAACTGGGAGCGCGCCGACCAGGACCTCCTCGAGCTCTTCGCCAGCGAGGTTGGGGTGGCCCTGCGCAACGCCGAGCTGTTCGGCCGGATCGAGAGCCAGAACGCTCAGCTGCGCGAGCTCGACGCCGCCAAGGACGAGTTCCTGCGCGGCGTCAGCCACAACCTGCAGACGCCGCTGACCAGCATCCGAGCCTACGTGGAGCAGCTCCGGACGACAACGACGGACCCGGACACGGACCGCCGGCTGGCCATCGTGGCCGAGCAGTCGGGCCGCCTGACCCGGCTGGTCCGCCAGCTGCTGACCGTCACCCGCCTCGAGGCCGGAGTGCTGCGCGCCGAACCGGAGGTGATCGCCGTGGCGCCGCGGGTTCGGCGCGCCTGGGAGGCGCTCAACGCCACGGGCGCCACGTTCGAGCTGGCGGACGATGCCCGCGGCTGGCTGGCCGTGGCGGACCCCGATCAGCTGGACCAGGTGCTGTGGGCGCTGCTGGACAACGCCGTGAAGTACGGCGGCCGCGACGGCAAGGTCGAGGTGGCCGTTCGCGCCGACGACACGATCGATCGGATCCACGTCACCATCGTGGACCACGGCCCGGGCATCTCCGAGGCCGACCGCGCGCGCCTCTTCACCCGCTTCACGCGGGGCGCGGGCCAGCCAAGCGGCGAGGGCACCGGGCTGGGCCTGTACGTCTCGCGCCAGCTCCTTCAGGCGATGGGCGGAGAGCTCTGGCTGGAGCCGGCGAGCGCGGGGCGCGGCGCAGCCATTACGATCTCGCTGCCGGGGGAGCCGGCCGGCGAGGAGAGCTGAGCCGCCCGCCGCCGGCCCGGACTCGGCGCTGGCGCCCCAGAACGGCGGCCAACCGGGGCTGTGCGCGCTGTCACCGTTCGCTGTGCACGCTGTCACCGCCGAAGGGAGAGCCCACACAGGCAGGCTCACCGCTGGGCGAACCCCGTTGCAGGCGTTGATAGGAGCGCTGAAGATGAGGCCACGATGACCGAGATGTGTCGCTCCATCTCGGGGGCTGTTCACGCTAGTCCCAGCCGGGGCCGACGGTTACTGGGTCTGCGTCGTCAGGACCGCTGCCCTTGTCCCTCAGCCTGCGGCTGCGTCGGGAGCTGACGTCTGACCTGGACGACCCGCTCCATCTCGAGGTCGGCCACGACCACGCCCGGCCCGTCCGGGGCCTGGGCGATCACGATGCCCCATGGGTCCACGACCATGGTGCGGCCGTGGGTCGGCACTCCTCCGCCGACGCCGCACTGCGCCGGCGCGATAACGAAGGCGCCGTTCTCGATCGCCCGGGCGCGCAGCAGCACTTCCCAGTGGTCCCGCCCCGTTGCCTCAGTGAAGTTGGCCGGCACGGCTATCAACACTGCCCCGGCCGCTGCCATCTCGCGATAGAGCTCCGGGAAACGCAGGTCGAAGCAGATGCTGAGCCCTATTCGCACGTCCGATTCCTGGGCCACGCCCTGCATGACCGCCACGACGGTGTCGTGGCCCGGCATGGTCCGCGCGGACTCGCGGTCCGACGGACCATTGTCGATCGAGACGTCGAAGAGATGCCGCTTGCGATAGCGGACGCACATCTGGCCGGCAGGGTCCAGCAGGACCGACGTGTTGTAGGGCCGCGCCGGGTCGGCCGAGCGTTCCGCCAGGCTGCCCAGCAGGATCCAGGTGTCCAGGCTGCGGGCCAGCTCAGCGAACGGCTCCGTGAGCGGCCCGGGCAGCTCGGTGGCGTACTCACGCATGCCCGCCGCGGGGCCGCGGTACAGGAACATCTCGGGCAGGGCCACCAGGTGAGGACGCCGCTCGCCGGCCCGCTTCACCAGCGCGACCGCTCTCTCCACGTTCGCGGCCACGTCCTGGTCCGCAGCCAGCTGGACGAGGGCAACTCTGAGGGTGCTCACGAGCGGATCGTAGCGCGGCGCGACCGGGGCAGCAGGCCGTACGGGTGGCCCAGGGATCGCGCGTTCGTGCGGCTCCATTCGAGAGCCAGTGGATGGTTCCATCGCGCTTGCGCGGATGCTACGCTCGCGGCCAGAACGTAGCGATGGAGTTGCCGATGACAAGCCCTAATCGCGAGGAGGCGTGGCGGCTTCTGGCCGAGTGGTCACCCAGCGAGGCGCTGCGCAAGCACGGCCTTGCCGTGGAGGCGGCCGTGACCTGGTACGGCGCCAACCGCTTCGGCATCGCCGAACCCGAGCTGGAGACCTGGCGCATCGCCGGCCTCCTGCACGATTTCGACTACGAGCGCTATCCCGAAACCCACCCGCTGCGAGGCGCCGAAGAGCTGCGCCAGCGTGGCTACCCCGAGGCCGTGGTGGAGGCCGTGCTGGGCCATGGCGACCACACCGGCATCCCGCGAACGTCTCTGCTGGCCAAGACCGTGTACGCCTGCGACGAACTGTCGGGCTTCGTGATCGCCGTCGCCTACGTGCGTCCCAACCGCAGCCTGGACGAGGTCGATCCACGTGCCGTCGTCAAGAAGATGAAGGACAAGGGCTTCGCCCGCCAGGTGCCACGCGACCAACTGCTCAAGGGGGCGGAAGAACTCGGAGTCGCCTTCGAGGACCACGTCGCCAACGTGGTCGAGGGGCTCAAGACGATCAGGGAGACGCTGGGGCTGTAAGCCCGGCGACGCCCGCCGGTCCGCCGCTCGGTTCCGCCGGTCTGGTCCGCAGATCGCGCCCGACGGTCGGGCCGGGCGCTCAGGCCCGGTCGGTGACGACCGGTACGCCCGGGAATGCAGCGGCCTCGTCGTCGCTGGCGCGGACCCAGTCGACCAGGTCGCGATTGACGATCAGCGTCCCCACGTCCCGCATACGCAGGTTGCCTCGGCTGGCGAACCCCAGAGTGGCGTCGGAGAGCGGGATCATCGGCCCGCGCGAGGTCAGATACGGCAGCGGCATCTGGCCGGGCATGGAGTGCAGCAGCCCCAGGGCGCTGTACGGGCCCAGCTGAACCTGCAGCCTGTGGCGCACGGTCTGGATGCGACGCGCCCCGTCGCCGGAGTCGCCGGCGGTCTCGACCGCGTACAGGATCGAGCGACCGATCTCGCCCTCGCCGAGGTTCACGACCGTGCCGTCCTCGAAGCTCTCGACAAAGGCTTCGCGAATGACGACGTATTCGGTCCTGTTGAGCAGGTCGGTCAGACGCTCGCCCACGCACTCGACGTATCCGATGTAGCGGCGACCCAGGGCGTAACCCGTAAAAGGTATGAGCACGGAGGCTCCTGCTGCTCGGTCAAGGGCTGGGCGAGCCCCCTGTTGAGACTCGGCGAGGTTACCGCGGCCCTACGGCGCCTCCACCCACCCCTTAGTACCGGTGGCGCGTTCGAGCACCGCCGCACTGCGTCACGCCCCGGAGTGTCCTGCCCCGTGTCTGCCCGGCCGAGCTTTCTGCCCGGCCAGCGGACCCCTACGGGCTCTTCGGGCGCTCTCGCGCGCCGGGCGGTGGCCTCTACGACAGCGACGAGGCGAACATCCCGGCGCGGTCGAACTCGATCGCGTCGGGCGGCTGCACGATCTCGCAGCCCCCGGTCCCCAGCACCTCCTGGAGCGCCGGCTCGCTGACGTACAGCAGCTCGAGGTGCTTGGTGTCACGGATCCGGATGATCCGCGCATCGAGCGGCTCGACTTTGACGCAGCAGGCAATGGCGACGGAGAGTGCCTGCCGATCCGTGTCCACCGTGAGCGCGACTCGGGCACCTTCGGGCGTCTTGGCCGTGATGGAGTTCATGTACGTCTTGTGCGCGTCCATCTTCTCGACGGCGCGCCGCAGCACGACGTCGGCCAGGCCGATGCCGACGGCATTGCCCTCGGTCTCGGCGGTCAGATCTCGGACGACGATCCGCTGGATGCTCGGGCCCGCACCGGTCGGTCCCGCGTAGTAGCGACCTACGACATTGGAATCCATCCCCAGGCCGCTGATGTCCTTGCCGATGTAGTCGAGCACCAGCACGTCGATACTGCCGAGGGGCAGCCGGGCCATCAGCCCGCGGGCCGTCACCAGCAGCTCCCGCTCGCGTTCCCGGAGCCGGTCGCGCGGCAGGGCCTCGATCCGCCACAGCCTGGCGTTGCCGTTCTCGACGAGGGCCAGGCCAAACGGGATGTTGACCTTGGAAATGGTGAACTCGGCGACCGCGGGAATGAGCTCGTAGAACGTGGCGAAGCCCTGCCGATGGAGCGTGTCGGCGCCGCGCTGCTTCCCGAGCCCGATAGCGATCATCTTCATGACGCCGCTCTCGATTTCGCCCGTGAAGTCGGTGTGCGGCTTGACGCGGTTGATCGGGACGATCACGTCGGCGCCTTCGAAGGCGTTGCGGTCCACGAAGACCGGGAGGCCGGGGCGGACCTCGCCCAGCGCGACCGTGTCCATGCTAGATCGGATCTGGCAGCCGATCGACTCGGGGGTAATGCCGTAGGAGGCGAGCACCTCGAGCTGGCCCTCCGGGGTGGCGCCGCCGTGGCTGCCCATCGCCGGCACCACGAAGACCTCGGCGCCGGCGGCGCGGACCCACGCGACGGCGGCCCGAACGACCTCGTCGATCCGGTCGATGCCCCGGCTGCCCACCGCCAGGCAGACCCGCGAGCCGGGCTCGATCGACGCCCGGACCGGCTCGAGCGCCGCGCCCACGGCCGCGGCCACGTCCGAGACCTCAGTCGCATCCATGCGCTGCCGGACGAGAGCCCAGCGCGGCAGAGTGCCACGCATGAACTCGGCGAAAGGCTCGCGACGGGAGGCGCGCGTCACCGGGCCTGAGGCGGCCGCGGCAGGCGGGTCGGCGAGCGCTTCGGGCGAGAGAGCCGGGTGTCGAGTTTTCTCGGGGTGCATCGGCAGGGCTCGCCTCTCCGCGACATCGCCGGTCCGAAGCCGGTCGCGCGCCTCGCAGCGCGAGGTGGGATGACTCTTCAACTCTACACCGACCGACCCCCGGCTCCACGCCGGGCCAGGGGGCACGGCCGGCCCATCGGATGTGTCGTCCAGGAAACCGATGCTGCACCGCAGCCTGCTGGCCATGCTCTGGTCGTGCGCACCGGGTGTCGCCGTCGTCGGCGTCGACGACGGCGTGGGAGCCGGCACCGTCGGCGCGCTCATCGCCCGGGGCCGGCCGGCCTGACGCCGCTCCCGCCGGCTCCGGGCCCCGATCCGATTCTCAGATCGTCATCGCACTGAAGCCACCGTCCACGCGGATGAGAGCTCCCGTCACGAAGCCCGAGGCGCGCTCCGAAGCGAGCCAGACGATCGTCCCGACCAACTCGTTGGGCTCGCCCAGCCGGCCAGCCGGCGTGTGCCGGAGGATCGCCTCGATGCGGCTCTCGTCGAGCAGCTTGCGGTTCTGTTCGGCCGGGAAGAAGCCGGGCACGATGGCGTTCACCCGGATCCGGTGCGGTGCCAGCTCGCGGGCCAGGTAGCGGGTCAGGATGTTGACCCCGGCCTTGGAGACGGAGTAGGTGAGAACGCGCGACAGCGGGATCTCCGAGGAGGCCGACGAGAAGTTGATGATCGTCCCGCCCTGGCCGCGGTCGGCCATTGCCCGTCCGAAGACCTGGCAGGCGAGCAGGACGGAGGTCAGGTTCGAGGCCAGGATGCGGTGCCACTCCTCCAGGTCGATGTCGAAGAAGGGCGTCGAGCTGTTGATGCCGGCCGCGTTGACGAGGATGTCGACGGGACCGAGACGCTCCTCGACCTCCAGGCGCGCCCGTTCCAGCGATGCTCGATCCGACGCGTCCAGGATCACGGCGGCGGCTCGTATGCCCTCGGCCTCGAGGGCCGCCACGCGCTGATCGGCTCGCTCGCGCGAGCGGCCCATGACCGCGACCGTGGCACCGGCGCCGCCGAGGCCGTGGCAGACGGCGCCGCCCAGCACGCCCGAACCGCCGATGACCGCGGCCACCCGACCGGTCAGGTCGAAGATAGCCGGGCCTGCCTGGCCCGCCCCCGAGTCGCCCGCAACAACGCCCGCTGCCATGGCTACGACTCCTGGACCCAGGCGTGGGCCGGGTCGAGATGTGGGATCATGCGGCGGCCCTCGCCGGCCATGACCCACAGGTAGTAGAGCGCGTAGCCGGGAGCCGCCACGACCGGGTGGTAGCCGCTCCGGATGACGGCCACATCGCCGTCGCGGACCGTGAACGCCTCCGCGCCGGCATCGTCGTACCGGACCTGGACTCCGAAGCCACCGGCCGGGTCGACCTTGAAGAGGTAGACCTCCTCGAGCCGGACCTCCTCGGGTGGCGCCTCGCGGTCGTGCTTGTGCGGCGGGTACGAGGACCAGTTGCCGGGCGGGTTGATCGTCTCACCCAGCAGCAGCCGGCTCGCGGCATTCTCGGGGCCGAGGATCGTTCGGACGCTGCGCCGCCAGTTCTCCTTGCCGACCTCCCCGATCCGCTGGTCCCCGGGGGCGATGATGCGCGCCTTTGACGGCGCTCCCTTGCCGGCCGGGGCCGTGGCGACGGCGAGCTGCGCGGGTCCCCCTGCTCTCAGCCGAAGAGCCGTCCCGGACGGCGCGTAGACGGCGTGGCCCGGGCCCTCGAAGACCGACGATCGTGCGCCCGCCGACCCGAGCGACCTGCCGTCCTCCTCGACGTCGACCACGCCGCTGAGGATGACGACCGCCGTCTCGAGCTCGCCGGGAGACCCGAACGACTGGCCGGTATCGAGATCGACCAGGGCGAGTCCTATGAGGTCGCCCTCTCGCTCGGGGGCGACGACGGTTCGAATCATGACTGTCCTTCCAGTTTCTCCGGTCGCGGTGGCCAGGATTGGCGTGGCGCGGAGCGAGTGCTGCTCCATTATTGTCGGCGGTTGCCGTCCACGAGTGCTGCCGTATGCCCGAGGAGATGCCAGTGGCACAACAGGACCGTTGCGTGTGGATCGACGCATCTGCCGGCGCGTCGGGCCTGGTCGCCGCTGCGGCCCTCGCTCCGGCGGTGGCGACCTTCGCCCTGGATGTCCTCCGGCTGCGGCCGGTCGCCCGCAGGGCGCTGACCCGCGACGAAGTCGTCGTTCAGGTGGAGGGCTGCGAGGCTCGGGTCAAGCGCGGCCTCCTCGACGGCGAAGCGGTGACGGTGCAGGCGGAATACTCGGACTCGGCGGCTGCAGCGGAACGCCTAGGCCTTCCGGTCCGCACCGCTCTCGAGCGCGCCGCGGCGCTGGCGCGCTCGATGCCGCCGTCGGGGCCCGCCAAGCCGGACCCGCAGACGTCGGACCCGGGGACGCCGGACCGGCAAAGACGAGCGCCGCGATGAGCGCGCCGCGACCCGTCACCGGTAAGCCGCGCGGCAGTTCGCGGACCACCACGATCATCGTCATGGGCGTGAGCGGCTGCGGAAAGTCGACGGTCATGCAGGCCCTCGCGAACCGCCTCGGCTGGATCACGGCCGAGGGGGACGACTTCCACTCGCCGGCCAACGTGGAGAAGATGCGGTCGGGCCAGCCACTGACCGACGCGGACCGCGAGCCCTGGCTGGAGGCGATCGCCTCGTGGATCGGCCAGCGCGAGCGCGCCGGGGAGAGCGCCATCGTCACCTGCTCGGCGCTCAGGCGCGCGTACCGCGATCTCCTGCGGCGCGGTCATCCGTCGGTCTGGTTCGCCCATCTCGTGGTCCCGGCGCCTGCCATCGCGGATCGCCTGGAGCGCCGAGCCGGGCACTACATGCCCCCCTCGCTTCTCACCAGCCAGCTCGCGACGCTCGAGCCGCTCGACGCCGACGAGCCCGGAGCCGCGATCGCCGCGCACCGACCCCCGCCGGAGATCGTCGCCGACGTCCTCGCGCGCCTTCGCTAGCACCGGCCGCGGGCGCGCGCCGCTGGACCCCGCTCAGCCCGCCGCGGACAGCGACGCGTCCGGAGTGCGCGTTTCGACCGCACCCTGCCGCGAGAACTGCGTTCGGTACAGCTCGGCGTACACGCCGTTGGCGGCTAGCAGGTCGCCGTGGGTGCCGCGCTCGACGATGCGTCCCTCCACGACGACGAGGATCTGATCGGCCTCGCGCACGGTGGAGAGCCGGTGCGCGATGACGACGGAGGTGCGGCCGGCCAGCGCCGTCCGGAGCGCAAGCTGGACCGCCAGTTCCGACTCCGAGTCGAGGTGGGCCGTCGCCTCATCGAGCACCACGATGCGGGGCGCCTTGAGCAGCAGCCGGGCGATCGCGATGCGCTGCTTCTCACCACCCGACAGCCGGTAACCGCGATCGCCCACCACGGTGTCGAGGCCGGCCGGCAGCGATTCGACCAGCGGCATGATCTGCGCGGCCAGGAGTGCGTCGACCAGCTCCTCGTCGGAGGCGTCGGGCTTGGCGTACTGCAGGTTGGCCCGGATCGTGTCGTGGAACATGTGCGCGTCCTGGGTGACCACTCCCACCGCGCGGTGGATCGATTCCAGGGTCGCATCGCGCACGTCCACTCCGTTGATGCGGACAGCGCCCGAACGCACGTCGTACAGGCGTGGAATGAGGTGGCTGATCGTGGTCTTCCCGCCGCCGGACGGACCTACCAGCGCCACCAGCTGGCCCGGCTGGGCCGTGAACGACACGTCGAAGAGAACCTGCTGTGAGGGAGCCTGGTCGAGCACCGCGACCGACTCCAGCGAAGCCAGGGACACTTCTTCCGCCTTCGGGTAGCTGAAGTCGACGTGGTCGAACTCGATGGTGGCCAGGCCGGCCGGGATGGCCACGGCGCCCGGCTTCTCCGCGACCATGGGCTCGAGGTCGAGCACCTCGAAGACGCGGTCGAAGCTGACCAGGGCGGTCATGATGTCGACCTGCACGTTCGAAAGGGCCGTCAAGGGGGCGTATAGACGGTTCAGGTACGCGGTCAGCGCGACGACCGTGCCGACCTGCAGCGCGCCCGAGGCGGCCAGCACCCCGCCCCAGCCGTAGACGAGAGCGGTGGCCAGCGACGCGGTCAGCAGGATCGCGGCCATGAACACCCGCGTGTACATGGCCTGCGTGACCCCGATGTCGCGCACCCGACCCGCCTTCTCCTCGAAGCTCCGGATCTCGCGCAGGGGTTCGCCGAACAGCTTCACCAGGAGCGCCCCGGCCACGTTGAAGCGCTCGGTCATCATCGAGATCATCTTGGCGTTGAGGTTGTAGCTCTCGCGAGTCAGCGCCTGGATCCGCCGGCCCACCCAGCGAGCCGGCAGCAGGATGATCGGCAGAAGAGCGAGCGCCACCAACGTGATCTGCCATGACAGCAGCAGCATGGCGGCGAGGGTGATGGCCACGGTGATGACGTTGCCGACCACCGACGAGAACGTGTCGGTGAAGGCCTGCTGCGCGTCCAGCACGTCGTTGTTGAGCCGGCTCACCAGGGCCCCGGTCTGGGTCCTGGTGAAGAAGGCGATGGGCATTCGCTGGAAGTGCGCGAACACCTGCGTGCGCATGTCGAAGATGAGCCCCTCGCCGACCCGCGCTGAGATCCAGCGCTGCCAGAGGGATAGGACCGCGTCCGACACTGCCAGTACGCCGAGCAGGAGGGCCAGCTGCACCACCAGGCCGGAGTTGTGGGGCAGGATGCCGTCGTCGATGATGGCCCGGTAGATGAGCGGACTCGCGGCGCCGAGCAGGGCGTCGAGAATGATGAGGACGAGGAAGACGCTCAGCATGCCCCGGTAGGGCGTCGCAAAGCGCGCGATGCGCCGGATGATTCCGGCCGAGAGCTTCTGAGAGGTGACCGACTCGTCCCGGCGGAACGAGCGCATTAGCCCCCAGCCGCCGCCTCCGCCGCCCATGCCCCGGCGCATGCTCATCGGGCGCGCCTCGCGGCCTGCTCGGCGAGCGCTCGACCGCCTCTGGTGGCCGTCCCGGCCACGGCGTCCGGCGCTGTCGCGACTCCCTTAGGGGCCGCATCGGCGGCACAGGCAAGACACCCGCCCCCCTGGCAAAGGGCGCGCAGCAGGCCCGCCAGTTCCTCGCGCTGCGCGGCCGACAGGACCCCGAACTCGGCTTCTGCGCTCGTCCGGCGCGCCCGCTGGAGCTCCTCCAGCAGCCGCCGACCGGCCGGCGTGAGCTCCACGAGCACGGCCCGGCGATCCTGTGGGGCGGCCCGTCGGCTGACCAGGCCGGCCACCTCGACGCGGTCGACCATGTCGGTGGCGGCACGCGGCACGACGGCCAGGCGCTCGGCTATCGCCGACATCCGCAGCGGCCCATCGGCCAGCAGGCGGACGACCCGCCCATCCGAGCCCGACAGGCCCAGCGGAGCGAGTGCCGCGCGCGTGCCGCGGCGCACTCGACGCATGGCGTGACCGAGCAGATCCGCAAGCTCGATCGAGGGTTCGGGCGTTCTTGGGGTTGAACTGCTGAGGGACAAAGAAGCCTCCTGCTTCGAGCGCCGCCCCGCCCGCCTATCGGGCGCAGCGCGGGCTCTATGGGGAGTATATATCAAACTGAGTATAGCTCAGTATAAAGCTCGGCTGGCGGTTCCCGAGGCTCCTCCCAGACCGTGCGCAAGCCAACGACTAACTCAAGGTTATCCCACTGGCCAATCATCCTTTGCCTGACCGTGGCCAGCGTCGGGGTCCTGGCGATCACGCCACGGACAGACTGGCGTCGACTGTCGCCCCATCCAGGGGCCGACGCTCGTCCTGTGGGCCTGGACCGAGGGAGGAACGGCAATGAAGGACGAGACCGTCGGGCAAGGCCACGCTGATGGAGCCGAAGGAACCGGGTATCGGGTGAGGCTGAAAGCTCGCAGCCCCCTCACGGCGATGCTGGCGGTGGTCGTCATGGGCATGACGATCTTCGCGGCAGGGGCATCGCGATACCTCGCCGGGCAGTCGTCCGGGTCACACGCCCCGATGGCAGAGTCCACTCCGGTCGAGACGTCAACTCGAACGAGCCAAACCCCGCCGCCGTCCGCCGCGGTCATGCCAACATCCAACCTGCCGCTGATCGCCTGGACGGGGGCCACGCCCACACCCTTGGTGCCGACACCCGTGACCTCCCCGACGCCACCTTCCATTCGACGTTGCGCGGTCGGCCATCTGACGCTGGTAGCCGTGGCTCAAGCGTGGGGTCGGTCCGTCGAAAACGAGATCCAGATGGTCGTGACGAACGCCGGCCCGGCCGCCTGCTACGTCGAGGGCGTACCTCAAGTGGCCGTCGAGCAGGCCGGCCAGCAGCTCTCGCTGACCCTTCAACCCGCCCCGGCGGAGGTCCCCACTGGCCCGGTCGCTCTGGGGCCAGGATCTCAGGCCATCGTAGAAGCGGGCCTCGACTCGTACTGCGCCCCGGACTTCGCAAAGCCGACGACGGTGGCGATCCAGGTTTCGTCGGGCCTGCTCCGCGGCCGGGTCAAAGTCTCCGACGACACGATCGCATGCGAACCTGGCAGCGCGGGGACGAACACGATGACCGTCTACCCGTTCGAGCCTTACCCGCCCCAGCCCGCGCCGGAACCGACGTGGGCCCAGGTGGAAGTCGGCGCCATCGAGTTGCCGGCATACGCCGTGGCCGGTCGGCCGATGACTTACGCGATCATCTTGACCAACACGGGCGAAACGGCAGCCTCGCTCGACCCGTGCCCCAGCTACTCGCAGTCCATCCTGGGCATGCCCGACCACGAAGCGGACGGGGCGATCATCTACCTGCTGAACTGTGCGGCTATCGGGCCAGTTATCGCCCCCCACCAAAGCGTCCACCTGGCGATGGTCTACCAGGTGCCCGCTGCCACACCGGCTGGCGCCCAGACGTTCTTCTGGGAGAGCTACTCAGGCTCCTTCCAGGCGGCCACCAAGGTCTGGCTCGAGGTCCGACCAGGCTGACGGTCAGCCCGAGTCGCGCATGGCGCTGCCGGGGACGGTCCGTCGGGGGGCTGGAGCCGACACTCGGATTCGAACCGAGGACCTGTTGTTTACGAAACAACTGCTCTACCGCTGAGCTATGTCGGCGCGAGCGGGATGGTATCACGACCGCTCGGCCGGATCGAAGCCGCCGCCGCTCGGGCGGCGGTCCTGCGGCCAGGCGGTCGTGGCTCGCCGGTCGGGCCCGCTAACAGCTCAGACCGGCACCACCGCTGCCGGCGCTCAGGCCGGCCGGCACGGAGTCGAGCCCCTGGGCGACGATCTTTCGGATCTTGTTCAGCGCCGCCACGTTGAGGACGTCGTACGGTGCGCCCGTGGTCGCCGGGTCGAGGCTGTAGCCGGCGATGTTGGCGACGTTGATGTGCGCGGCCAGGGCGGCCAGGTCGGGCACCGACCACACCGGCAGGTTGGTCCATAGCGCCCCGGGCAGCGCGTTCATGATCGAGGGGATGCTTGGCAGCAAGGTGCAGGGATCGAGCTGAGCTCTCACCGCCTCCAGGACGATCTGCTGGCGCCGCATCCGGTAGTAGTCCGAGTCGTGACCGATGACGTGCCGCAGTCGCGCGAACTCGAGCGCCACCGTGCCGTTCATCAGCTGCGGCCCGGCCTTGATGTCGATGTTGTAGACATCGCGGCCGCCGTTGGCCGGCTCGTAGCCGAAGCGCGGGTCCTGCTTGACTTCGTACGGGACGTCGACGTAGAGGCCGCCGGGCGCGATCGTGTTGATTAGCTTCACGAAGCCCGGCAGGTTGATCACCACCGACCCATCGACGTGGAGACCCGTGAGCTCGCCGACCGCACCCTGCAGCGCGCCGATGCCGCGCAGGTAGCTGGCGGTCTCGGAGCGGCCGGTGCCGTACTCTGCGTAATACTGCGGGTGCGTGTCCGCCGCCTCCTGCCACAGGTAGTCCACCAGGTTAGGGTAGCAATGGCAGGCGTAGTACTTCGCCGATTGGGGCGGCAACGGGATGTTGATGAGATTCCGTGGCACGCCGTACATGGCCGCCTGGCCAGTGGCGATGTCCACCTCGAGCAGGATCATCGAGTCTGGGCGAAGGCCGTAGGCGCGGCCGCCTCCGGGCCCCTGGTCCACGCCGATCAGCAGGACGTTGAGGAAGCCATCGCTCTCCCAATCGGTCGATGTGTCGTTGTCGGCCGGCAGCTCGCCCATCGAGTAGACCACGGCCGGAGACGGTGTCGCGGTGGGCGTGGCCGAGGCGGTGGGCGTGGCCGAGGCGGTGGGCGCAGCCGTGGTCGGGGCGGGCGTCGACGGTTCGGCGGTCGGCGGCGGGGTATCGATCTGGTCGTCGTCACCGCTCGGGATCGGCGGCAACGTGTAGCCCGGCGGCACGGTCGCGTTGCCGTCGGCCAGCCAGCTCGGGCCGCCGGTGGGGTTGAAGACGGCCGTCAGGCCCTGCTCGATCGAAGAGTCGTCGGCTGCCACGTAGGCGTGGATGCCGACCGTCGAGACGACCAGGACCGCGATTGCGGCGGCGCCGGCCCACTGGGCCGATCGCCTGGGCCGGATGAGACTGGCGAGCGATCCGCCGGCGACCAGGTACGCGTCGGTGATCGACCACAGGTGGTAGGCGAAGGCCGCCAGGTCCACGACCAGGACGCCGGTCAGCCCCTGCTGAGTCGTGACGATCGCGAGGAGGTCGTGCCGGTCGAAGAGAGCCAGCCCGCCCGCAACGGCCAGAAGCGCGATCGCGGGAACGGCCATGAGGGCGCCGCGGCGCAACCTGCCAGCGGCAGCCTGGCCGAGCCCGGGCAGCAGGAACGAGAGCGTGGCCGCCACAACGGGAGAGCCCAGCAATTCGCGGGCTGCCGATCCAGCGCTGCCCGACGCCGTCGGCGTCGGTCCTTGGCGATCGTCCATGGCGCCTGTACCGCTTGCTCACCGCCCCTCACAGGCGGTGGCGAGGGCGCATGCTACTACCGATCGCGCCGGCGTGCGCCCGACGGGCCTGAGGAATCAGCAGCCGTAATCGCTCCCGGGCGACCCGCATCCTCAGACGGCGGCAGCCGACCTCGATCGCCCCTCCGTCAGCGAGGCGCCGGCTGCGACTGCGTGACGACGACGAAAACGAGCGTGGCGGCGGCCGCCTGCAGGGCCTCCGGCGTGGGCAGCTCGCCGTTGTGCATCTTCGCCAGGCCGGCCCGCTTCGCCGCCCCGTGGTGAGTGGCGAAGTAGTCCGCGGCGATCCGCTGGCCCCGCCCGGTGGTGCCGGGCACTGCCACGGCGGAACCGCTTGTCACGCGACGGCCCCGGACCAGCTCGATGGGCCAGGGCTCCCTGAAATTGTGCCACCAGCTCCTCTGCTCCGGCTGCCCGACGCGGATCAGGTATCCGCCATCGAAGCGCCCGCAGTTGACCGGTAGCTGGCGCGGCAGGCCCGAAACGCGACCGGTATAGCGGACCAGCACAACGCGCCCGGACAGCGCTCCGAGCGGTGAAGAGAGCCATCGAACCATGAACCTGTTGAACCGCGACTGCCGTTGACCGGTTACGGGAGTGGCGCTCGGGATCGTCATGACTTCGATTCCTCTTCCTGCGATGCAGCCGGGCTCGCTCCAAGCCTGGCCTCGAAGCCGGCGATCAGGCAGCCCAGGTCGAAGTCAAACCGCTCCTCGAGGCTGGCCGAGAAGAGCCACGGCATTCCCGCGCGAAGATCAGGATAGAGACCCGGTGGCAGCGAATCGAAGTACTGGCGGATCTTCTCTGGGTAGCTGCCCGGCCCTGACGGCTTGCCCGTCACGGCGGTTGCCGCTGCCAGCGAGGCGCAGAATCCGATCACCAAGCTCGACATCGTGAAATACGCTGCGGCCGCGTCGTTCTCGTCGAAGCCCGCAGAACGCATCAGGGCCATGGTCTTGTCGGCCAGTCGGAGCCCGTTCGGCCCGAAGACGCCCCGCCCGACCATCACCGGCACGGCGTTGCCATGCTGCAGCAGCGCATCTCGCATCGACACCGCCACCTGCCGCACCCCTGCACGCCACTCCACGTCAGCCGGAGGGAACTGCACTGCGGCGAGACCGCGGTCCGCCACCAGATCCAGGACCTCGTCCTTGTTCTGGATGTACCAGTAGAGGGTCATCGTCCCGACCCCGAGCTCCTGGGCCAGAGATCGAACGGTCAGACCATCGAGCCCTTGCGAGTCGATGACCCGCAGTGCCGCGTCCGCGATCCGCTCCGGAGTCACAGGCTCGCGGGGTGCGGCAGCGTCCGCGGAGCCGTGCCGCCGAGCCGCGCGCTCCTGTCTTCTGACGCGGCGCTCTTCACCCCGAGCGGCATGGCGCGCCTCTCGGCTGTTCCACCACGGCGGAGTCGGAAGCCCGCCGTTCTCCTCGCTCATCGATTCGTCTCCCTTGCCCAAGAAGCGGCTTGACACTCGTGCATTGTACCAGTACCTTGTCCCACGTTAATCGTACGTCGTACTAGCCGCGAGGCGTACCGCGTACCAGCCGATCATCGTCCACCGTACGAACAAGCATAGGAGCGCAGCACCAATGCCGGACCCGACCATCCACCACCGCCGCTGGTGGATCCTCGCCGTCCTAATCGTCAGTCTCCTCACCGTCAACCTGGACAACACGATCCTCAACGTCGCCCTGCCCACGCTCGCCCGCGATCTGCATGCCGACACGAGCCAGCTGCAGTGGATGGTGGACGGCTACGTCCTGTTGTTCGCCGGGTTGCTGCTGGCGGCCGGCGCGCTCGGCGACCGGTTCGGTCGGCGACGCGTCATGCTCATCGGCCTGATCATCTTCGGGACAGGCTCGCTCGCCAGCGCCTTCGCTCCTTCCGCCGAAGCCCTGATCCTGCTTCGCGCGGCTATGGGCATCGGAGGCGCGCTCATCGTGCCCTCTACCCTCTCGGTCACGGCCAACGTCTTCACGATGGAGGAGCGGCCGAAGGCGATCGGGATCTGGACCGGCGTCAGCGGGCTCGGCATCGTGGCCGGGCCGGTGCTGGCCGGCTGGCTGCTCGAGCACTTCGCCTGGGGATCGATCTTCCTAATCAACGTCCCGATCGTCCTGGTCTCCATCGTCGGATCGCTGGCGCTGGTGCCCGAAGGTCGCTCTCCGGACGCAGCGAAGCTGGACGGGCCCGGCATCGCGCTCTCCATCTGTGGCCTGGTCGCGTTCGTCTACGGCGTCATCGAGGCTCCCGCCAACGGCTGGACGGCTCCCTTCGAGCTGGCGCTCTTCGCCGCCGCGGCGCTGCTCCTGGTCGGCTTCGTGGTTCGCGAGCTGACGGCGAGCGAGCCGCTCCTGGACGTCCGACTTCTCGCCCAACCGGATTTCGGTTCGGCAGTGCTGGCGGTTCTGCTCACGAGCTTCGGCCTCTTCGGCTCGATGTTCTTCTTCAGCCAGTACCTCCAGGGCGTGCTCTCGTTCGGCACGATGGAGACGGGCTATTCGATCCTGCCCCTGGCGATCGCGATGGCCGTCTTCAGCCCCGGCGGCATGGCGGTGGCGAAGCGGCTCGGCGCGCGAACGACCGTATCGAGCGGCATGACCGCGGTCGCCATCGGACTGCTCATCCTGCGCCTGGCAGGAACGCACGACGGCTATCCGTTCGTGGCGGTCGTTCTCTTCCTGGTCGGCGGCGGCATGGGCTTCGCCATGAGTCCGCTGACGGTGATCATGATCCGGGCCCTGCCGCGCTCCAAGCAGGGCGTCGCTTCGGCGATCAACAGCACCGCGCGCGAGCTCGGCGGGGCGCTGGGTGTGGCGATCCTGGGCAGCCTGTCGGCTCCGATCTACGCCGCGGGGGTTCGGCCGGCCACGGCGCTGCTCCCCACCGACGCGGGCACGGCCGTGCATGACTCGCTGGCCGGGGCGGGCCTCGTAGCGAGCCACCTGCCCCCGACACAGGGCGAGGCGCTGCTGGCGCTGGCCCGCAGCGCTTTCGTCGACGGCATGATCGTGGCGGTGACAGTCGGGGCGCTGGTCGCCATCGCCGGGGCGATCGTGGCCTTCGCTTTCTTGCCTGGTCGGGACGAACGCGCACGGGACGAGGAGCCCCGGCCGGTCATCCTCGATCAGGCACAGGCGACGTCCGCTGGCCTCCCGGAGGTGGCCTGAGACTAGACGGCCCGCGCGCCGGGACGGCGCCCCGCAACTCGAAATAGCGCCACCGGCCGCCCCTCGCTGCCCTACAGTTGAGGGGCCGCCACCGCTGCCGAGCGGCCATCAGGAGAGGACGCGATGCACACGGACTACATCCCGAAGCTGCTACCGACCTCAGTGGACGAAGGGCAGGGCCCGGGCGTCCAGTTCCGCACGGACGGAGAGCTCGTGCCGATGCTCACGATGGAGCTCGACGGCTCGATGCCCGTCTATTTCGAGCACCACATCCTGCTCTGGAAGACCCCCAGCCTGGAGATCGGGATGCACGCGATGAAGGGTGCCTTCAAGCGCGTGATCGCCGGCATGCCGATCTTCATGACCGAGGCAAAGGGCGCCGGCCAGATAGCGTTCAGCCGTGACGGAGTCGGTCACGTCTTCCATCTCAACCTGACCCCGGGCCAGTCGATCGAAGTCCGAGAGCACCAGTTCCTGGCCGCGACGACGAACGTGGATTACAGCTACCGGCGGTTGCGCGGCGTCGGGAACATGCTCTTCGGCGGCACGGGCATCTTCATCGACACCTTCACCGGCGGCCAGGGCGGCGGCACCGTCTGGCTCCACGGCTACGGCAACGTGTTCGAGCGCGTCCTCGGCCCCGGCGAGGCCTTCGACGTCGAGCCCGGCGGGTGGGTCTACAAGGACCCGACCGTGAACATGGAGATCAAGATGGTCGGCCTGAGGATGGGCATGCTGGGCGGCTCGGGCAACCTGATCTTCAACCGCTTCACCGGCCCGGGACGGATCGGGATTCAGAGCATGTACCTCCATATGCCGACGGAGGAATAGGTCGCGCCACTCCGACGCCCCGAGAATCGAAACGGTCCGCCGGGCAACCGGCGGCCGTTCTCTTTGGCGAGGGAAAAAGGCAGCGCGTCGGCGGTCCTCACGATGCTCATGCTGCGGAACGGCAGTTCCGGTCAGCGGTCGATATCGAGGCAGTCGGCGTTTCGCAGGTGCGCCTCGCGAGCCCCCCGGTCCGTATCGATGCTCGATGCCCCAACATGGGCCTGGCAGGCAGTACCGAGGAGCTTTTCATGGAACGCCAAATCCACAGCCCAGAGACCTACGGCCCGCCGAGTGTCACCGGCGTCACGGACCTCCGGCCCATCGCGAGCGCGGCGGATGCCACGGCTGTCGAGGGCGTTCCCGGAGCCCTGCTCGCCTCCTACCTCGATCCAGCCGAGTTGCGCGTCTGGCAAGCCTTCCTGACCAGGCACGCGCTGGTGGCACGCCGTCTCGAAGCGGACCTGGTGACACGCAGCGACCTCCCCCTGGCCGAATACGACGTTCTCTTCCAGCTCTCGCTGTCTGAGGGACTCAGGCTGCGAATGAACGAACTGGCGGATCGAGTGCTGCTCAGCCGTGCCGGAATCACCCGCCTGGTCGACCGGCTGAGCGCCGACGGCCTGGTCGCCCGCGTCAAGTGCGCCTCGGATGCGCGCGGCTACTTCGCCCTCCTCACGGCCGGCGGCCTGGCCCGTTTGCAGGACGCTGCCCCCGGCCACATGGCCGCGGTGCGGCGCTTCTTCCTCGAGTCGTTCACGGCGCCCGAGCTCGAAACGCTGGCCGAGCTCCTGGAGCGCAGTCAGCCCCTCGACTGACACCTCGCAGCAAGGCGTTATCGTTCGGCCATGCCAGCGCACCACGAGGTCGTCGAGGTTCTCGGCAGGCAGGTCGCGATCAGCAACCCGGACAAGGTCTTCTTCGCCGGACCGGGCTACACCAAGCGCGATCTTGTCGCCTACTACATCGCGGTCGCCGATGGAGCGCTTCGTGGCGCGGGCGGTCGGCCGATGGCGCTGAAGCGCTACGTCAACGGCGCCGCAGGCGACTTCTTCTTCCAGAAGCGAGCCCCTGAATCGAGGCCCGACTGGGTCCGAACGGTCGAGCTGGCGTTCCCATCCGGTCGGACGGCCCACGAGATCGTCATCGACGACGCGGCCGGGCTGGCCTGGATCGCCAACCTCGGTTGCCTGGACCTCAACCCTCACGCCGTCCGCGCCGACGACCTGGACCATCCGGACGAGCTGCGAGTCGATCTCGACCCTGTACCGGGCGTAGCCTGGGACGACATCCGGCAGGTGGCGCTGGTGGCTCGCGAGGTGCTCGCCGACATGGGTCTCGTGGGCTGGCCCAAGACGTCGGGCTCGCGCGGCATTCACGTCAACGTTCGGATCGAGCGCCGCTGGTCGTTCGACGAGGTCCGGCGAGCGGCGCTGGCGCTGGCCCGCGAGGTGGAGCGCCGCGCCCCGGGGATCGCGACCAGCAAGTGGTGGAAGGAAGAGCGCCACGGCGTCTTCCTCGACTACAACCAGAACGCCAAAGATCGAACCGTCGCATCCGCCTACTCGGTTCGGCCGGTGCCGGACGCTCGCGTCTCGGCGCCGGTGAGCTGGGATGAACTGCCCCAATGCGAGCTGGGCGACTTCACCATCGCGACGGTGCCTGCGAGGTTCGCGCGGATCGGCGATCCGGCCGCCGGGATGGATGAGGCGGCCGGGTCGCTGGAGAGGCTGCTGGAGTTGTCGGCGCGACAGGCCGGGGCGGGCTTGGGCGACGCGCCGTGGCCGCCGCACTACGCCAAGGCCCCCGGCGAGCCGCCGCGGGTCATGCCATCGCGGGCCCGCAAGGGAGACGTTGGTGCCACCGACGGCCAGGAGCCGAGCCCCGGCCCCGGCACCCGACGGCCCTCGCCGACGGGCCGCCGGCAGTCGACCAGGCCGTTGATCGAGATCGCCCGAGCGGCTACCAAGGAGGAGGCGCTCGCCGCCTTCGAGCGCTGGAAGTCCCGGCACGGCCCGGTCGTCGCCCGCCTGGAGCCGGCCGACCTGCTGGTCGACTCGATGCGCGGCCGCTTCACGCTCTGGTACCGAATCCGCGTCAACCTGGAGCATGTGCCCGAAGCGGAACGCCCTGCCCAGGAGCCGCTGGACGCGGACTACGACCCCTGGTCGGCGGTGCGCTGATCGACCGCGCGGGCTACCGGCCAAATATCTCCCCGAGCTCGAACGGGGCCGTCGACTCGAGCTGGTCGTAGCGGCAGTCCGAGGGACGCCTGTCGGGGCGCCAGCGCAGGAAGGTCGTGGCGTGGCGGAAGCGGTCGCCCTGCAGATGGTCGTAGGCGACCTCGCACACGCGCTCCGGCCGAAGCGGCTCCCAGGAGAGATCGCGGTCGCGGTTCCAGCGGCTCACCGCGCCGGGCATGCGCTGGCCGGATTCGCGTGCGGCGGCCTCCCATTCGGCCCACTCGGCCCAGGGATGCCCGTCGAGGGCGTTCTCGCGCAGTGGCGCGAGCTCGGCCACCAGGGCGACTCGCTTCGCGGTGGTGAAGCTGGCCGTGATGCCGACATGGTTGAGCCGCCCGGTCTCGTCGAACAGGCCGAGCAGCAGCGAGCCGACCATGGTGCCGGGTCCGTTCTTGTGCCAGCGAAAGCCGGCGACGACGCAGTCCGCGGTTCGGGCGTGCTTGATCTTGGTCCAGCCCCGCTTCCCGGGCTGATAGCTCTCCGTCAGCCGCTTGGCCACCACGCCGTCCAGGCCCGCGCCCTCGAAACGGTGGAACCACTCGGCGGCGCGGTCGGGATCGCGGGTGGCAGGGGTCAGGTGGACGGGCGGCGCGGCGTCGCGCAGCGCCACTTCCAGCAGCTGGCGCCGTTCGCCCTGGGGCACGGCCCGCAGGTCGCGGTCGTCGAAGGCGAGGAGATCCCAGGCCACGTAGCTGGCAGGGGTCCGTGCGGCGAGCAGGTTCACGCGCGACGCGGCCGGATGGATGCGCAGCAGCAGGGAGTCGAAGTCCAGGCCGTGCGGTCCGGCGATGACGACCTCCCCGTCGAGGATGCAGCGTTGCGGCAGGTTGGCCCGAAGCGCGGGCGGAAGCTCCGGGAAATAGCGATCGAGCGGCCGCAGGTCGCGGCTCTGGATGAACACTTCGTTGCCGTCGCGGAAGACGAGCGCCCGGAAGCCGTCCCATTTGGGCTCGTACTGCCAGCCGGCTTCGGTGGGGATCTCGTCCGCGAGCTTCGCCAGCATCGGCTCGATCGGCGGCTCGAACGGCAGGTTCACGCCGCGACTATAGCGGAGCCCGGTGGCAGCGCAGATCCGGTGCCCGCCCGTAACGGGCCCGCAGCTCCTCCATGGCTGGCCCGGCCGCGCAGCCCCCACATCCAGGAACGTGTGGGCCCGCTCCGGGACGACAAACGGCCCTATGCCGCCCGGTCGAGGATGGGGCAACCTCGGAGAACCCCGGTCCAGATGGGGACGAACTAGCCAGGTGGAAACGAATGGCCAAAGCCAAAGCCGCGACCGGCGAGCACAACTTCGAAGTCGTCGGCATCGCGCGCGTCGAAGGCGAAGGAACTCTCAAGCTCCGCATCACCGACGGCGAGGTCCGCGAGGCCCGCCTCTCCATCTTCGAGGCGCCCCGATACTTCGAGAAGCTGGTCGTGGGCCGGACGCCCAACGAGGCCGTCGACATCGTGGCGCGCATCTGTGGCATCTGCCCGATCGCGTACCAGATGGGCGCGTCGATGGCTTTCGAGCACCTCTTCGAGGTCGAGGTCGACCCCCAGGTGAAGGCGCTGCGCCGGCTCCTCTACTGGGGCGAATGGATCGAGAGCCACGCCCTCCACGTCTACATGCTCCACGCCCCGGACTTCCTGGGCTACGAGAGCGCGATCGCGATGGCTCGCGATCACAAGCCCATCGTCGAGCAGGCGCTGCGGCTCAAGCGAACCGGCAACGAGATCATGAAGCTGATCGGCGGCCGGGCGATCCACCCCGTCTCGATGCGGGTCGGCGGCCTGTCGAAGACCCCCACGAAGGCCCAGGTCGAGGCCATGCGCGGGCCGCTGAAGGAAGCACTCGAGCTTTCCAAGACGACTCTGAAGGTCGTGGGCGCGTTCAAGGCGCCCGCCTTCGAGCGGGATCCGCTGTACGTCGCCATCAAGCATCCGATCGATTACGGCCTCAACGACGGGCGCATCGTCTCCTCCGACGGGATCGACGTGCCGCTGTGGGGCTGGCGCGACGCGTTCCACGAGGAGCACCACGAGGGCACGAACGCCCTCCACGCCCGCACGAACGACGGCCGAACCTACATGCTCGGGCCGGCGGCGCGCGTAACCCTCAACGCCGACCAGCTTCACCCCATCGCCAGGCAGGCGCTGGACGCGAGCGGCCTGGCCGGGCAGATCGCGCGCAATCCTTACTGGAGCATCGCCGCCCGGGCCGTGGAACTGATCCACGCCTCGGCCTCCGCACTCGACATCGTCAACACCTACGAGGAGCCGGCCCGGCCGTTCGAGCCCTGGACGCCACGGGGCGGCGAGGCGGGCTGGGGCAGCGAGGCGCCCCGCGGCATCTGCTGGCACCACTACGACGTGGACGACAACGGCCGAATCCTCGGCGCCCAGATCATCGCCCCCACGGGCCAGAACCAGGGCATGATCGAGACCGACCTGGCGGCATTCGCGCCGCAGGTCCTCTCGCTACCCCACGCCGAGGCCACCGTACGCCTGGAGCAGCTGATCCGCGCCTACGACCCGTGCATCAGCTGCGCGACGCACTTCCTCACGCTCGAGATCGAACGCGACTGAGCGGTAATGCTCCCGGCTCAGCCCCGGTTGGCGCCGACCCTGACCCCGATGGCACCGGTCGAGCAGCTGCGGCCTGGACGACCTCCCATTCCGTGATCGCCTTCTTCACGTGAGCTTCGGCAGAGGTGATGTGGAAAGAGTCGTCCGCGCCCCCGCGGAGAGGCGAGATATCCGGGACGTAGTGCTGTCCAGGCGGCAACGGGCCACACTGGCGGCTCAGCCGCGCGAGCCGTTCGGAGTCGCACAGCACGCCCGGCGCGACCAGAAGCTCACCGAGCAACTCGTCGACGTCACGGCCGAGGAGGAAGACCTCCATCGTGTCGACCATGAAGAGCTCGGGCAGGGCGATCGTGCCCTGCCATCGGAATCCCAGCTGATCGCCAAACGCCGTCTGCCCGAAGAAGAACGGGCCGCCATCCTTGGGGGTCGAGTAGACGGATCGCCACCACGGGGCCGAGTTCCAGGAGATCACCTCCGGGCCCGGCAACCCGCACGCGGCATCTCCGAAGATGTAGATCTCGCCGCCACCGAACACGCCCGCACCCACGCGCAGCCAGAAGAGCTGCAGCGCGGCAGGCACGGCAACCCCGAACTGCTCCTCGATCGCCTCGCCCAGGGATATCCCATCGACCGGGCGCGTCAGGCCCGGAACCGGGGGGTAGGCGGCGAGGAACGACCGGAAGGAAGCGTCTCGCTTCATGCGTACCCCACTCGGCGGTTCGCCCTCCAGCCCGTTCGCGGAACGTCATCGGAACTCTACTCCCTCGGCCGCTTCGATTGCCAGCCATCACAAGGTCCCGGTGCCACTACGAACCGCCTGCGGGATGACCGCTAGACTGCCGCAATGGGCGGCGGATCCGGACAGCCAGCGGTGCGCGTGTTGATTTGCGGGGAGCGGCTGCGTGGCGACGACGCGGCGGCGCTGCTGGCGGTCGAGTTGCTGCCGCAAGACGCACGGGCATTGGTCGAGGTGGTCGAGGTCGGGCAGCTGTCCGTGGAGGCGCTGCTCGATGTCCCGGACGGGGTGGCCCTGGTCGTTGCCGACGCGGCGGTCGGAGTGGCGGCGGGCGCGGTGGTCACTCGGCCACTCGACCGCGTGGCAGGGCAGGCCGACGCCGGTGGACCCGGCAGTCCGGCGTCGTCCCACTCGCTGCCGCCGGACCAGGTGCTGGCGCTGGCGGCGGAGCTGCGCGGGTCGATGCCGCGGGGCGTTTTCGTCGGGATCGGCGGCGCGCAATTCGAGTTCGGCGAGGGGCCGTCGGCCGCCGTGGCGGCGGGGCTGGCTACCTTTGCGTCGACTCTCGCCGATGAGATTCGGCGGCTCGCCGCGAACCGCAACTGAGCCGTGGCGCTTTTGCTGCTGAAGCTGTCCCTGACCCCCATCCTGGTCGGGGCGGCGAGCCTTGCCGCGCGGCGCTGGGGCCCGTCGGTGGGCGGCTGGCTGGTGGCGCTGCCACTCACGTCCGGGCCGGTGGCGCTCTACATCGCCCTGGATCGTGGGACGGCGTTCGCCGCTGGCACGGCCGAAGGCTCGATCGCCGGCTTGCTCGGCGATGCGACCTTCGCCCTCGGCTACGGCTGGCTGGCGCGCCGGCACGGCTGGCCCGTCTCGATGCTGGGCGGCTTCGGTTGCTTTGTCATCGCGGCGCTGGCCGTCCAGCCACTCGTCCGAGGTCCGGCAATCGTCCTGTTCGCGGTCGTAGCCGTGGCGATGGCCATCTGCCTGGGGCTCGCCCCGCCGTCGACCTCCGCGGGCGGCACGACGCCGCTGCCCCGCTGGGACATTCCCGCCCGGATGGTCGTCGGCACAGCCATCGTCATCGCCATCACGGAGGCGGCCGAGTTCCTGGGGCCACAGCTGAGCGGCCTGCTCGCCGCCTTCCCGGTGTACGTCACCGTGCTCGCGGTGTTCGCCCATCGGCTGGAAGGGCCCGAGCCGGCCATGGGCGTCGCGCGGGGCCTCCAGGTCGGGCTCTTCGGCACGATCGTCTTCTTCCTGGTCGTCAGCGACACCATCGACAGCCTGGGCATCGCGTTCGCCTTCGCAGCCGGAATCCTGGCGACCGCGGCCGTCCAGTCGGTGACGCTTCGACTGGTCCGCCGACCGCCTCCGAGCGGAGTCGCGGCGCCGTGAGCCGAGCTGCCCGCAGCTAACCCGGCAGTCGGGCCCGGACGTGGGCCAGCCGGGCACCGAGGCCGTGGCGGCGTGGGCCGGCGATCACTAGGGCCACGGACCACGCCAGGATCGACGCCATGACCACGCAGTACACCGGCCAGTAGTTGCCCAGGTGGTCGTAGAGGACGCTGCCGACGTTCATGACGATGATCCCGCCGATCGGGTAGGCCACCGCGATCATGCCGAAGATCGCCCCGAAGTTGTGGCCGCCGAAGACGTCGGAGAAGGCGGCCGACCGGATCGCGATCGTTGCCCCGATGCCGAAGCCATAGGCCGTGTATCCGGCTGCCGCAAGAGCCAGCGTCGAGCCCGAAGAAGTGAAGATCGCGGTCGCTCCGAGGGCGATCATCGCCGAGCACGGGAGGCCGATGATGCGCCGGCCGTAGCGATCGGAGAGCCCGCCGCCCACGACCTGGCCGGCCACGTACGCGTAGCAGGACAGAGCCAGGAGCAAGGCCGCATAGTCCGCCGAGATCCCTTGGACCATCACCTGGCGCGGCGACAACTGGTAGATGCCCTCGTCGATGCAGCCGATCCCGACGGCGCCCAGGAGCAGGATCAGGAATCGGCGCGTGCGCAACGTGCGCCGCAGCGCGTCGGGCCGCGAGCGAACGCCCGGCGGGAGTGGCTCCTGGGAAGCGGCGATCGCACCCGGGGCCGAGGTCTCATGGAGTCCGCTGCCCGTTTCGCCGCCCCGAGGCGAGACCCCATTCGCTCCCGAGCTCGGGCTCTTCGCCGCCACGATCACCGCCGGTCCGGCCGTCATCAGCCAGACGAATGGCACGGCCAGCAAGGACATGGCCGCGAACACCTGGACCATCGAGCGCCAGCCGAGATCCGGGATCGCACTGGCCGCGAGGGGCAGGATGACGGCCACGCCGATCCCCGGACCTGCGTATGCCACCCCGAGCGCCAGCCCGGCGACGCCGGCGTAGCGGCGGGCGATCGCGGTCGTCACGCCCACGAAGGTCAGCTGCAGCCCGAGGGCCAGGAAGACCGCGTATGCGGCGACGAGGAAGGCCACGTTCGACGCCGCGGACGCCACCAGCCAGCCGAGGGCGATCAAGAGCACCCCCACGGTGAGCAGGAGCCGGTCGCCTATGACGTCGAAGGCACGGCCGAGAAGCGGGGAAGCCAGCGCCGAGACCAGCAGGAACATCGTCCAGGGCATCTGGGCGAGCTCGCGCGAGGCGTGGAAGGTGGCCTCGAACTGCGGCGCCAGCAGCGGGAAGCAGTACAGGGGCGCGTATCCGATAGCCCCGACGACGAAGGCTCCGAGGACGGGCAGACTACGGATCAGATCGCTCCGTGACGAGCGCAATCTGGGCACCGCATCATCGTACGTGGCGCCTGCCCGGGCCGCAGCCGCCCGGTTCGAAGGGCCGACCCGGCGACCGGCGGACGCGCCCTGGCGGATCTCGAAGTACGACCGGCCGCCCTGGGCGGCCCATCAACGTTCGGTCTGGCTCTCGCTCGAAGGCTTGGCCTCGGTGGTCGCCGGAGCGGCCTCGGCCACCGGCTCTTCTTCCACAACGGCAACAGGCTCTTCGACGACATGCGGTGCGGCGACCTTGGCCACGACCTCGTCCGGATCGGCCAGCAGGGTCACCCCCGGAGGCAGGACGACGTCGCGCAGGTGGACGCTCGCATCGAAGTCGACCAGCGGCTCGACCGAGACCTCGAGCGCCTCGGGCAGCTTCTCGGGCAGGGCCCGAACGCGGACATGGTCCACGGTGTGCAGCAGCGTGCCGCCCAGCCGGGCGGCGGCGTAGGCCTCGCCGACGGTGTGGAGCGGTATTTCGACCGTGACTTCCTCGCCCGACTTGAGGGCGAACAGGTCCACGTGCAGGAGATGGCGCGTCCGCGGGTCGATGTGGATGCCGTGGACCATGACGCGGCGCGTGTCCTGGCCGTCGATCTTGAGCGAGATGATGGAGTTGGAGTGGACCGTTCGGCGCAGCAGGTCGAACTCGTGCGCGTCGAGCGTGACGGGGAGCGACGCCAGACCATGGCCGAAGACGACGGCGGGGATCTTGCCGGCCCTGCGCAGGCGCGCGACCGCCTTGCCGGTTTCGGTCCGGCTGGCGGCAGTCAGGACTGTCGGGGTAGCGCTCACGGGCTGGATCCTCCTGCGCGGTTCAATCGACACGCGGCCGAACGAACCGGTCGCGAGGGTTTGGTCTGCTTGGGTCGCGGTGTAGCGCGACTTCGAGTGCGGAGCCTACCACGCGCGGCCAGCCGGATCGATTCGCCGGCGCGGGCGCGAACCCGCCCGCGCGATCGGCAGGACTGCGCGGCGACCGAGCGGCTCGGACCGCGCCGATTCCTGCGCCAGGCGGCCGCCGGCGTGGGAAACTGTTGCACGCGCCGGCATCCGCCACACTCAGCCATTTGCTGCGGCGTCCGTGCCATCACGGTTGGAGACAACTCTCGGACCATGACCAGCGTCTTCGTCAGTCTGGCCGCCGTCATTGCCCTACTCGTCGGACAGGCCGCGACTCCAGCGCGGTCGACCTTCGTCTTCAACCTGTACAGGGGCCCCGCGATGCGCTACCAGAACCCGGACGAGTCGGCCTGCACCGCCGCCGCCACGTTGATCATGCTCAACACGGCCTACTACACTTCCGGCCCCCAGTGGACCGCGAGCGCGACGAGCGGCGCATCCGAGACGACCTTCGTCTGGAAGCCGACCCGCGCCTACAGCTCGCAGGAGTCGATCCTCAAATGGGAGCGGGCGCACATGACCATGCCCCTCTACAAGCCCGGCGCGGACCCGCATGGCTGGCGAAACGCCCTCAACCGCTACGGCTGGGGCAGCATCACGGCCGGGGTGTACGCCGACCTTTCCTACACGACCTTCGGCCAGGCGGCCGTCGCGACGGTCAGATCGATCGCCTTGACCGATGTGCCGGTTGGGATCCTGGGCTGGTACGGCAGCCACGCCCAGATCGTGACCGGCTACTCGGTCACCGGCGACGACCCCCGAACCGGATCGACCAACTTCAAGATCAACGGCGTCTACCTCACCGACCCGCTCGAGGAGCGCCACCTGGTCGACGACTACATCACGCTCCAGCAGTGGCGGTCCGGGCCGGACCAGCTGCGCTTCGCGCCCTACTACCAGACCGACTCGATCTACAAAGATCCGATCGACGGCAAGGTGGGCCGGCACGAATGGTGGGGCAAGTACGTGATCGTGGGTCCCGCGTCACTCGAGTAGTCCCAGCGCCCGGGCATGACACCGGCGCAACCGACGGCGGCGATCCTCGCCGGGCAAGGGTGTAGATTCCAGCTCGTGGCTGCCACGATCCTGATCGTCGAGGACGAATACGCCGTCGCTCGCGGCATCCAGTACGCCCTGCAGCAAGAGGGCTACCAGGTAGCCGTGGCGCGTTCGGGCGAAGAGGGGCTGGAATTCGCCATGCGCGAAGCGCCCGATCTCGTCGTCCTGGACGTGCGCCTGCCGGGCATCGACGGCTTCGAGGTCCTGCGCCGGATGCGGATCAACGGCTCGAAGGCGCCGGTCCTCATTCTCACCGCGCGCGACGAGGAGATGGACAAGGTCATCGGCCTGGAGCTCGGGGCGGACGACTACGTGACCAAGCCCTTCGGGCTGCGCGAGCTGATGAGCCGCATCAAGGCGCTGCTGCGCCGGGCCTACGGCGACCTCTCCGACGCCGGCGGCGCCAGGATGCTGCGACACGGCGATCTGCTGATCGACCTCGAGCGCCGGCGCGTCCAGCGCGGCGATCGGCGGATCGGCCTGACCGCCACCGAGTTCGAGATACTGCGCCACCTGGCCAGCCGGCCCGGGCGGGTCTACTCACGACGCGAGCTCCTGGAGCTGATCCGCGACTACGAGGCCCTCGACCAGGACGAGAAGACGATCAACGTCCACATCAGCCACCTGCGGGAGAAGCTCGAAGATGACCCATCGAGCCCCAAGTTCGTGCTGACGGTGCGCGGCGCCGGGTACGCCTTCGCCGAGCGCTGAGGCCGCGGCGATGGTCTCGAAGAATCAGGACGGGCCGGCCGAGACGGCCACCGAGAACGACCGCTCGGAGCGGGAAGGGGACCGGGATACGACCGCGGTGGCGATCGCGGCGGACACGGGGGCGCCCAAGCGCCGGCATTTGGCCCGACTTTCGCTGCCGCTGCCCCGAACCTTCCAGGGCCGCCTGTCGCTGGCCTTCGTGACGGTCTTCGTCGTGGCCGTCGGCATCGTCTCCGGTCTCACGGTCTTCGTCCTGGACCGCGATCTGCGCCAGCAGGAGGAGGCCACGCTCGAAGCGCGGGCCCAGGCGGTCGCGGCCGTCGTGCGGGCCCAGGCCGAGGCGATCGCGGCCGAAGACCCGCTGGATCAGACCGTCGTATCGGCCGGAGCGGCTCTCAACGACAACGTGCGGACGGTGCTCGAGAACAGCATTGGCGACTATGCCAACCAGGTGGCCCAGGCCGACCTGAGATTGCGCTTCGGCCTCGCTTCAACGACCTCCACGGGAACGGTTTTCATTCCTGCCGACCAGCCCTCGACCTTCACGGCCCAGCTGACCGTGCTGCCGGGTCGAGGGCAGACGCGCGACCCCATCAGCTACACCCAGCTCTTCCAGTTCATCGACCCCTCGGGCGTGAGGCCGACCTGGTACCTGGAGGTCAGCCTTTCGGCGCCGTATACCACCAGGCAGAGCACCCTGGCGTCCGTGGTGGGATTCCTGACCCTGACCGTCATAGGCGCGCTGGCGCTGGCCATCCTGGTCTCCTCTCTCCTGGCCCGCCGGTTCACCGCCCCGCTGCGCCGTCTCACCGAGGCCGCCCGAGGGCTGGCCGAGGGCGACCTGGACCGGCGCGTGCCGGCCGATCGGGCCCGCACCGGGGCCGCCGAGATCACCGAGCTGTCGCGTCAGTTCAACGCCATGGCAGCCCAGGTCCAGGAGACGATGGATGTCATAGTTCGAGACCGCGACCGCAGCCGTGAGTTCCTGGCCGACGTCTCGCATGAGCTGCGCACGCCGCTGGCCGCCCTGCGCACGTTCAACGAGCTGCTTATCGAGAAAGCCGGCGACGACCCGCTGGCCCGCGCGGAATTCCTGGAGTCGAGCGCCCAGCAGATCGAACGGCTCGACTGGCTGGCCCAGAACCTGCTCGAGCTCTCCAAGCTCGACTCCGGCCTGGTGCGCCTGGACCTGCGGCCCGACGATCTGCGGGCGACCGTTCTCTCCGCCGTGGAGCAGGCCGAAGCCGCGGCCCGCCGGCGCGGCCTCACGCTCGCAACCGACCTGCCCGATGCGCCGCTGGTCATCCGTCACGACCCGCCGCGCATCGGTCAGGTCGTGAGCAATCTCGTGGGCAATGCCCTCAAGTTCACTCCGCGCGGTGGGTCGGTCCACGTCAAGCTCTCCCCGCTTCGCCACAGCGGCGCCCGCATCCAGGTCATCGACACCGGCGTCGGAATCGACGCGGCCGAGCTGCCCCGCATCTTCGACCGCTTCTACCGTGGCTCGCGAGCCAACGAGGCACGCGGCAGCGGCAGCGGCCTGGGCCTGTCGATAGTCCGCTCGATCGTGGAGATGCACGGCGGCCGAATCGGCGTCGAGAGCCGTGTCGGGTCCGGATCCACTTTCACGGTCACTTTGCCGGCGGACCCGCGCACCCGGGCCGAGCGCGCCGCGTCGATGGTCGAGAGTGTGGCCAAGCGCAAGAATCGGAACACGAAGGGGTCCGGACGAGGCGCGCTGAAGGGCCCGATCATGCCCGGAGCGGGCGGGACGGCGACGACCGCCTCGGCCGGGCCGGCGACCGCGACGACCGGCCCGGAGAGCTCCGCGCACGCCTAGTTCTAGTTCCCAATCAGGTTGTTGACGGGCTGAGGGCCCGTATCTTTCGGCTGCTGGTGTCGAAGCCGCAGTCGAAGGAAGGGCCCTCATGTCCC
>Ga0187885_10000047_pt1 | contig 125890 bp, 106 predicted proteins | sample June2016WEW_20_1_3_FD_132970 | JGI IMG/M metagenome (GOLD analysis project Ga0187885, IMG submission 132970) | Peatland microbial communities from SPRUCE experiment site at the Marcell Experimental Forest, Minnesota, USA - June2016WEW_20_100 | ecosystem: Environmental > Terrestrial > Soil >...
GATGACTCTCCTCCTGGCTGCGGCGCCAGGCGTTCGGGCCGCTGGGCCGCTTGGCTTACTTGTGCTTGGGGGGCGGCGCCGCGTGCCCGCGGGACGGTATAGCCGCCGGGCGGCCTATGGAATGATACTCAATGCGCTGGCGGATCATCGTCCGCGGATCGTAAAGGTTCCGGCCGTCGAAGATGACCCGCTCCCGCAGGTGGCTGCGGATGCGGTCGAAATCCGGCGTGCGGAATTCGTTCCACTCCGTGCAGATGATCAGCCCATCGGCCTTTTCGATCGCCTCGTAGGGACCGGCGACGAATTCCACGCCGCGGCAGCCCTTCAGTTCGGCCTTGGCGTTGGCCGAGGCCTTGGGATCGTAGCATCGCAGCCTGGCGCCGGCCTTGCTCAGCAGGCGGATGACGCTGATGGCCGGGGCGTCGCGGACGTCGTCGGTGTTGGGCTTGAACGCCAGGCCCCAGATCGCCAGCGTCCGGCCGGCCAGGTCCTTGCCGTACTTCCGGAGGACCATCTCCGCCAGGGCGACCTTCTGGAGCTCGTTGCGGGCGTGAACGCTGGCCAGGACGTCGGAGCGGCTGCCCACACCCTGGGCCACGCGGATGAGCGCCTGAACGTCCTTGGGGAAGCAACTGCCGCCGTACCCCACGCCGGGGTAGAGGAAGGCCGCCCCGATGCGGCTGTCGGCACCCATGCCCGAGCGGACCTCGTTGATGTCCACGTCCGTCCGCGCGCAGATGTCGGCGATCTCATTGATGAAGCTGATGCGCGTGGCCAGGTAGGCGTTGGAGGCGTACTTGACCATCTCGGCCGCGTCGCGGCTGAGGACCATGATCGTCTGCGGCGTCTTGGCAAAGGGGGCGTACAGCTCGGTGATGATCTGGACGGCGTCGGCGTCGCCGTCGCTGCCGATGATGATGCGGTCGGGACGGAGGAAATCCTCCACGGCGGCCCCTTCCCGCAGGAACTCGGGGTTGGAGATCAACGCGAAGGGATGCGCCGTCAGATCCTCCAGGATCTGGCTCATCCGCCGGCCCGTGCCCACCGGCACGGTGGACTTGATCACGATCACCCGGGAGGAGGTCATCAGCTTGGCGACGTCGCGGACGATTGCTTCCACGCTCGAAAGGTCCGCCGATCCGTCGGCCGAGGGCGGCGTGCCGACGGCGATGAAGATGACGCCCCCGTGCTCCACGCCCTCGGCCAGTTGCGTGGTGAACCGCAGGCGGCCGGTGGCCAGGTTGGCTTTGATCAATTCCTCCAGGCCCGGTTCGTAGATGGGGCTGACGCCCTTGGAGAGTTTTTCGACCTTGGCCGGGTCGATGTCCACGCACACCACGTGATTGCCCGCGTCGGCCAGGCACGTGCCGGTGACCAGGCCCACGTAGCCGCTGCCCACAATCGTTACTTTCATGGAACGGTTTCCCTTTGGCCGATGGCTTGAGGTATAGTAACGCCAGCATCATAAGGCGGCCCAAGCGCCTGACGCAACGGAGAACATCATGCGCGTGGTCCTGTCCGGGGCGGCCGGATTTATCGGCTGCCACCTGGCCAAGCGGTACCTGGACGACGGCCACCAGGTCGTCGGCATCGACAACTACTGCACCGGCAGCGGCGACAACATCGCCTGGCTGTCCGCCAGCCCCGCCTTCCAGTTCATCGAGCACGACATCACGCGCCCGATCCCCCTGGACGGGGCGGTGGACCTGGTGTGCGACCTGGCCTGCCCGGCCAGCCCGGTGGACTTCGGCCCGCTGGGCATCGAAATCCTGCGGACGTGCAGCGAGGGCGTCTGGAACATGCTGGAACTGGCCCGCGACAAGTCGGCCGTGTTCCTCCAGACCTCCACCAGCGAAGTCTACGGCGATCCGGAGGTGCACCCCCAGAAGGAAGATTACTGGGGACACGTGAACCCCATCGGCGCCCGGGCCGTGTACGACGAGGGCAAGCGCTACGCCGAGGCCCTGATCACCGCCTATCAACGCCGGCACCATCTGTCGGTCCGCATCGCCCGCATTTTCAACACCTATGGACCCCGGATGCGCCTGGACGACGGGCGCGTCGTGACCAACTTCATCTGCCAGGCCCTGGCCGGCCAGAACCTGACCGTCTACGGCGACGGCAGCCAGACGCGAAGCTTCTGCTACATCGACGACCAGGTGGAGGGCCTGGTGCGCCTGGCGCGGAGCGACTACTCCAAGCCGGTCAACCTCGGTAATGGCGACGAAATCCCCGTCCGCCGCCTGGCGGAGGAGATCATTCAACTGACGGGCTCATCCAGCAAGATTGTCGAAAAGCCTCTGCCCGCCGACGACCCCAAGGTCCGCCGCCCCGACATCTCATTGGCCAAGAAGATTCTGGATTGGCAACCGGTCGTCGGCCGCCTGGAAGGCCTGAAGCGCACGGTGGAGTTCTGCCGCCAAGTCCTTGTGACGGGCCAAAAGAGTCCAAAGAAAAAGAAGAAGTGATGCCCCCCTTATGGTGGGGCCGCCCCGCCCGGCTGGCTACTCGATCTTGATGGCCGTGGTGGGACAGCTCTCAGCCGCCTCTTTGCAAGCCGCTTCCTGATTCGCCGGCACGGGGTTGACCTTCACCACGGCGATGCTGTCGCCGTCCATCTCAAAGACGGCCTCGCATATCTGCACGCACAGGCCGCAACCGATGCACGCCTCTCGATCCACGATTGTCTTCATAACTGTTTCTCCGTTCACGCCATCATAGGCGCCCTGGCCACAAAACATATCGGCAACCGGCGGGAAAAAATGCACGGTCCGCAGCCCCGTTGACGCTTAGGACTTTGCCCCGTATAGTCGATGGTACGGGCCGAGCGGCCACCGCCGGTCCGGCTTGGAGAGGTGGCTGAGTGGCTGAAAGCGACGGTTTGCTAAACCGTTATACGGGGTCATGCCCGTATCTCGGGTTCGAATCCCGACCTCTCCGTTTCCACGGTGCCTCAATTTCCTCCTGAGACGCCGCATTTTTTGCGACGGTGCCAGAACCCGAGGCGTCGCAAAGCGACGCTCCGAGGGTTCGACGCGGCAACAGCCGCGCCGCTCCAGCGAATCCCGACCTCTCTGTGAAAAACGCCCCCTCCAGGGGGCGTTTTTCACAGAGCAGGTGAGCAGGAGAAAGGTGAACAGTAGAGAACAGCAACACCTGGACTCTGACTCGACGCCATGAAAGATTTGACCGCTCACCTGCGGTCTCCTGGCCCCGAGCGACCCTGAGTGAGCAACGCGAATCGAAGGGGAGTCGAGGGGCTATTCTACTTTCTACTGCTCAATGTCCGCCCCTAACTCCTCACAGCTACCTGGCCTTCTTGCCGCCTGCGCCGGACTTGGCCGCAGGAAGCTTGCTCGGCGCGGCTTGGCGTAGCTCTTTCATGGCCCCCAGGAGTGCGTCGAGCTGCGGGCGGGTGTGGTTGGCATTCATCATGAACCGCAGGCGGCTGCGGCCCTTCGGCACGGCGGGGAACAGGATCGAATCCACGTGGAAGCCGCGGCGGTACAGCTGCTCGGAGTACCATTCACAAAGCGACTCGTCCCCGATCATCACCGGCAGGAGGCACGTCGAACGGGAAATCAGCGGGTACCCCAGCTTGTCGATCTCTGCGACGAAATACCGCTGATTCTCCCACAGCCGCTGGCGGCGCTGCGGCTCGTCCAGCACGATGTCCATAGCCTCCAGAACCGCGCACGCCTGGTCCGGCGGCAAGGTCGAGGTGAATCCGTAGGCCGAGCACGTCAGCCGGAGGATGTCCACCAGGTACTGGTCGGTGGCAATGAACCCGCCGATCGCCCCGTAGGCCTTGCTCAGCGTGCCCATGCAAATCAGGCGGGGGCTGAACAGGTCGAAGTGCTCCGTGGTGCCGCCGCCGGTGGGTCCAAGGACTCCGGTGCCGTGGGCGTCGTCGATGTACACCAGCGCGTCGTATCGCTCCGCCAGCGCGTGCATGTCGGGCCAGGGAACGATATCGCCGTCCTGGCTGAACACGCCGTCGCTGACGATGATTTTCATCTCTACGTCGGAGGCCTTGAGCTTGTCCTCCAGGCTGTTCATGTCGCAATGGGCGTAGGTCACTTTCTCGGCGCCCGAGATGCGAATGCCTTCGCGGATGCTGGCGTGGTTGAACTCGTCCGTGAAATACGCGTAGCGGTATCGCTTCTTGGGCCGGTAACCGTACACGCGGGCGATCGTAGAACAGTTGACCAGCGCGGGCAGGACCCCCAGGTTCGTCAGATATCCCGTCGCGAACAGGATGGCGGCCTCTTTTCGCTTCAGCCGCGCCAGCCGATCTTCCAGGGTCCGGTAGATCTCCAGATCCCCGCCCAACAGGCGGGACTCGCAATTGCCGACGCCGTATTTCTCCAGCCCGCGGCGGGCGCTGGCGATCAGCCGGGGGCTCGTGGCCAACCCCAGGTAATTGTTGCTGCTGAACGAGATGATCTCCCGTCCGTCGCTACTGAACGCCGGCCCCGGCAATGTTTTGACCGTGATGATCCGGTGGAAGGCGCGGCCCATCATCTGATCGCGAATTTCTTCGAACTCATTCACTGATGCGGTCTCCCAATCGTATGAGGACAAATATCGCGACAGTTTAGTGCCAATGCCGCTTCAATACAATCGGCTGCTGCCTGCGGCTTGCAGGATGCATTTCGCGCCAAACCAAGGCGCCCCTCACGCTTTCAGCCGGTAGAGTCGCCGCTGCCCCCACTCCACCACCGCCCGAGGCAGAAGCCGGCCCAGCAACGGGACCCACCGGGCCCCACACCTCATAACCGCCAGCCGCCAGCGCTCGGGCCGTCGCCAATCCGATCCCGGCGCTGGCGCCGGTCAGAAAAACGGTATGAATCTGGCGGTTGGGTGACATTTTCGTATGATTCTATGTCCCTCGCCGCGGCGCCGCCAGTCCCGCCAAGTGGGCCAATCGCTTCACTTCCATGCCGGCCATGCCTAGACGGCAATGCCCCTTGACAGACGGCCTGTGCCAGTCATTGATAGGCGGCTGAAACCTGCTCTTGAGGTGCTTGAATAGTGATCACGCGTCCCAAAGCATTTGCATTCGTGGCACTTTTGTGGGCTGCCCTGTATCTCCCGGGCCTGGGGACGCCGGAGTTGGACGGCCAGGAGGGCGGGCGAGTGATCCCGGCCGTCGAAATGCTCCAGAACGGCCGATGGATCGTACCGCCGTACGGGGGGGAGGACTACTACAACAAGCCCCCCGGAATCAATTGGCTCTTTGCGGCGTCGTTCGCGGTGACCGGCGTCCGGTCGGAACTGACCGCAAGACTGCCCTCGGTGCTGATGATGCTCGCGTTCGCGTCCATGCTCATTTGGACGCGCGGCCCATGGCTTGGCCTTCCCGGTCGGTTGATCGCCGCCGTCGTCTTCTTGACGGCCATCGGCCTGGCATGCAACGGGCGACACGCCTACATCGAGGCCTCCTACGTATGCCTGACGGCGATGGCTACCCTTTGGTGGCTCAACGTCTGGTCTCGCAACGGCTCGCGATGGTTGCTGTGGCTCGTGCCGGCGGTGCTTTTGGCCTACGGCGCCCTCATCAAAGGTCCGATCCTGGGCGTCCTGTTCTACTGTACCGTGATCTGCGTGATGGCTTACGCCCGTAGGCTCAAGGAACTTTTCACCCTTCAGCATTTCGTTGGCATTGCCGTCATCCTGTTTCTGTGCCTGGGCTGGGTGTATCTGGCCATGATACGGTCGTCGGCCTCCAGCAAGATGACCCACACGTGGCTGATGCAATGGCTCGTTCGTTTCGCGCCGGACGAAGAACACCACACGATCTGGGTCTTCAACGTGCTGAAGACGCTGGGAGAACTCATGCCCTGGCTTGCCTTTGTGCCGCTGCTGTGGATGAAGCGGTTCACATCGAAGGTACCGGCGCATGATCTGCCGCTGTTCAAGGGTTGCCGACTCTCGCTGGCGATCGGCTTTGTGCTGATCGAGGCCATGCCCGCCACATTACCCCGCTATGCCCTCCCGTGCTTCCCGCTTGCGGGTATGCTCCTCGGTTGGGTGCTATCGCTTCAAGAGCCGTCCCCCCGCCCCCAACGACCCTGGAAGATCGCGGTTCTGACCATCGCGGCTTTGTCATGCGCTTCGGTGGCCGTGGGCTTGGTCCTGGCCTCTCATGCCCCGGCCGCCTGGCTCATGTTCGCGGCGACGCTGGCCACGGCCGGCATGCTGTTCCAGTACCGCCGGAGGCTGCTGGGTCCGATCCCCCTCAGCCTGGCCACCGGGATAGTGACCGCGATAGTCATCTTGCAGTACTACACGTTCACGATACCCTACGGTCTGGCCCACGAACTATACCGCCCTACCGGCCAGGCCATCAGCCAGGCCGTGCCGCCAGGGCAAACGATATACGCCTATAGGCCAATGAAACAGAAGGTCATGCTCTACGTGCGCCAGCCGCTGAAATATCTCATGCGCCCTGAAGAGATCGACGGCCGCGTGCGGTATCTGGTCATTCAGGCGTCGCTGCTCGATGAGCCGTCGATGCGTCCCGTAGCCGCCCGATCACCCAAAGTACTGTTTCGGTACGATGTTCGGACGGTGGGAGAATACAGATTGGTGGAGTTGGCGCCCGTGAGCCCCCCGCCGGACCGATAGAGGTAGCAATGCGTGCTCGCACGTGGACATGGATCGCTGGGGTAGCCCTGGCCGCCGGAGCGTACTGGGCCATCGGGCCGGCCCCGGCCGCGACGGACAAGCCCGCGGCGAGCCAGCCGGTGACGAGCGCCTTCGTGGTCGTGTTCGACTTTGCCGCCACTGGCGAACGCGACACCGCCGGTGCGGAGCTGGCCGACAGCCTCCGCTTGCGCTTGGCGCGGCACGGCGGCTGCCAGGTCGTGGACGCCCCCACCACGCGACAGTTTCCCGCCCCGACATGGACCGCCGACGCCAACGACGTCCAGGCCCTGATGTCCAAACTAGCCGTCAACGTCGCCCTGTGGGGCACGGTCAACAAGACGGGCCCATCCGTCTCAGCCGTCGTCCATTGCATGGACCTGCGCGACCCGGCCGCCCCGCGGGAGTGGACAAAAAACTTCTCCGACGACACCGAACGGGCCCGCGGCGAAATCGCCCGGCAGATCGCCGAGGCCCTCTGGGGCCAGGCCGAGTGGACCCCGCCGCAGTACGGCGACGAGGCCGAGCCGAATAACTTCGGCAAACCCCTGAACGTCAACGGAGACTTCGAACAAGGCCCCGGCGGCCGGGATGCCTTGAACGACAAAAAATTTGGTAGGCAGAGTGCGGGTTCCTTCGGCTGGGATGCCCCAGACAACGTCAGCACGTTCTTGACAACCGAGCAAGACGGGCATGGTCATGTATTGAAAATCCGCACAGACCTGGCCCGCGACCCGTGGCTGGAGTATCGCCGCAAGCTCATGTTCGGCCAGGCCGACCCAAACCGGCCGCCGCGAATCCCCACCGACACCGGCTACGGCTCCGTGGGCGGCCTGGAGGGCGTGCACTTCGACAGCGATTGGATCAAGGCCTCACCGGGCCGGCGGTACTGGCTGACGGCCGACGTGAAATGCCAACCGACCGGCAACGCCTTCCCGAAAATTTTCGTCAAGGGCTTCCGCGACATGAGCAGTTCAGCCGAGGGCCTGCCGGAGCGGTCGCTGGTGGAGCGGAACCTGACGCCGCAGGCCTTCGCCGCCCTGCCGGAAAAGCAGCGAAAAGAGCTCGTCGCCGCCGACGCCAAGGCGCATCCGGACCGCTACCGCCGCGAGGTGTACCGCTGGTATCTGGCCTGCCGCAACTCCGGCGGCGATTGGACGCACGTGGCCGCCCCCTTCCCGCCGCGCGGCGGCCTGCCCGCCGACGTGCAATGGCTCCAGATTCAAGTCTTCGCCTACTGGCCGCCGGGGGAATACCTCTTCGACAACGTCCAACTCTACGCCGACCCGCGCCAACAAACCCCTCTACCCGAAGAACCCGCACGCACGCCCAACGTGGGCCATTAGCAAGTTTCCCACCCTACAAGACTGAGAAGACAATCCATGAGCCTCGTATTTCGTGCTTGACTTCATCCCGCAGGTCCCTAGGCTGTCCTGACAGGACATCGCGGGGTGTTATGGGTGGATTCTTTACAGCTAGCCCACCTCTCGGCGCGCCCGTCACCTTTCTAGGCACTCCGCATGTGGAAACGCAGCCTCGCGCCGATCGGACCTGGGCGCAACGTAGGAGTGCGAGCCATGGCACGATTCAATGGTTATCTCTTCAATAAGCTACAATCCATCGGTACCAAATCCGAGGGCCCGGCCTACTACCTCCAGCAGTGGGACTATAAGGAGCTGGCCATCATCAAGAAGGTCCAGCCATGGGAAAAGGATCCTGCCCTAGAAAAGTTTATGTGCCAGAAGGTCACCGTGATCGGCGATGCCGGCCCCAAGGGGTTGGAATACCAACAGGTTCAGCCGCTGCTCCAGGCCGAGGCCAAAACAGGGACAGCGGCGCCCAAAACGCCGCCCCCGGCCACGCGGAATTGGTACGCTCAGATTGATTCCATGCCGCCGTCGCCCGCAAAGTTCCGCGTCACCGGAGAAGTCCAGGTGGGCAATCCTGGAATCGAAGCGCAATTGAGCGTCAGCCAACCCCAAGGCATCAATCCGGCCATCCTGCTGATGGACCTGAATCTGACTCAAAAGCCCGGACCGTGGCCGCAGGAGATGACATGGGTGCCCGCGAAATACGAAAAAGCCGGTAGCGCGAATTACACGGATGTGGAGATATTTTTCAACGGCGCCTCCATCGCGCGAATTAAAGTTGTCTCCACCACATAAAATCGAGGGCGCAATTCTTCCCCTGAGGCGGTCTTCCCCTGGCCGCGCTCCGTGTGGCCATGCCACCCGCCTACAGGGCAGGCAGGCTTGTCGGTTGGTTTGTCGGCTGGGTTGTCGGCCGGCTTGTGGACTGGCCCACCAAGCCCTTCAGGCGCGCGTTTTCTTTTCTAAAATTATCCACGGTGGCCCGAAGCGTCTGGACCTGCTGGCTGAGGGCCTGGTTCTGCTTGGTCAGAGCGTCGACGCTCTGCTGGGGTTGGCTCGTCGGAGAGGGCTGGGTCGTGGCCTGGGCCGCGTCGCGGTCTTTTTCAGCCTTGGCGAGCTTGTCCTTCAGCGTCTTGTTTTCGGCCTGGAGATTTCGGATCTGCTGTTGCAGGTTGCCGACCTGCTGCCGCAGCGACTGGATGGTCGCGGCGGAGTTGTCCTGTTGTGCCCACGTGGCATTTGCCGCGGAAGCGACCTGCCTGCCCGGTAGGCAGGTTCGCAGCCCCGCCCACGCGACCGCCGCAAGAATGGCCAGGCCCACGGCCCAGCGAATACCATAATTGCTCTTCATGGCTTTCTCCTTACGTCTTCAACCCCGGCTTTTTGACCTTTTGACTGTTCGACTGTTTGGTTTTTCTGCCTAACAGTCGAATAGCCTAAATGTCTAACAGTCTCTACGCCTTCTGCCCCGCCTTGGCGAGTTTTTCCTGGGCGGCGTGCATCTGCTCGGCCGTGGGCGAGCGGCCGGTCTCCATCATGTCCCGGAAACAATCGAACAAGTAGGTGGCGTCGTGCGGACCCGGCGACGCCTCGGGGTGATATTGCACGGAGAACAGGGCCTTGTCGGGATGCGTGAAGCCCTCCACGGTATGGTCGTTGAGATTCATGTGCGTGATGACCGCCCCGGTGGCCTGGAGCGATTTGTCGTCGATGGAAAAGCCGTGGTTCTGCGAGGTGATCTCCACCTTGCCGGTGGCCTGGTTGCGGACGGGCTGGTTGGCGCCGCGGTGGCCGAACTTCAGCTTGAATCGCTCGGCGCCCAGCGCCAGGCCCAGAAGCTGATGCCCCAGGCAGATGCCGAAGATCGGCACGCGGCCGATGAGCTTTTTCAGCGTGTCGATGGTGTACGTCACCACGCCGGGGTCGCCGGGGCCGTTGGAGACGAACACGCCGTCGGGCTTGTGGGCCAGGATTTCCTCCGCCGTCGCCGTGGCCGGCACGACGGTGACGTCGCAGCCGGATTCCACGAGGTTGCGCAGGATGTTCATCTTCGCCCCGCAGTCCACGGCCACGACGCGAAAGATTTTCTTGCCGTGCTCGCGCCGCCCCTGGGCAAAGCGGCTGGTGAAGCCCTCCGTCCATGTGTAGTCCGTCGCGGGGATGACGACCTTGACCAAGTCCAGGCCGAACATCGGCGGCGTGGCCTGGGCGCGGGCGACCAGCTCCTCGTCGTCCAGGATCTCCGTGCTCATCGCGCCGTTCTTGGCGCCGGTCAACCGCAGGCGGCGGGTCAGGGCGCGGCTGTCCACGCCGCTGATGCCCATCACGCCGGCCGCCCGGAGATAATCCTCCAGCGATTGGGTGGCGCGGAAATTGCTCACCACGGGCGACAGTTCTTTGACCACGAAGCCGGCCACCTGCACGCGGCGATTGTAACTTTCGATATCCTCTAAGTTTACGCCGACGTTCCCGATCAGCGGATAGGTCATCGTGACGATCTGCCCCACGTACGAGGGGTCCGTCAGCGCCTCCTGGTAGCCGGTCATGGAGGTGTTGAACACCACCTCGCCCTGCGTGGTCCCCTCGGCGCCGAAACTGAGGCCGACGAAGACCAGGCCGTCTTCCAGGGCCAGCTTGCATGTCTTGCCTTCCGCCATTGTTTTTCTCACTTGCACCTGTGGCGTTTTTTTCAAAAACCTGTCTTGGGGTGCGGCGGGACAGGAGCCCCCACCCTCACCTAATTACGCCTGTCTCACTTCGGTGCGCCGCAGCACTTTTTGTATTTCTTACCGGACCCGCAGGGGCAAGGGTCGTTGCGTCCCGGCTGGCCCTTGGCCTCGATGGGCTTGACCTTCTCGGTCTCCTTGACCAGCTTTTCCTCGGCCTCCACGTCGTCCTTGCCGCGGGCCTTCTTGGCCAGCTCGTCCAGTTTATCCTGCCGCTGCCGCTTGGCGAAGCGGTTGAAGATCGGATCGTCTGCCATCGCAAAATTTCCTTTTCACGCGGCCCTGGGCGCGTCGTGCCTCACTCGGCGCCCTTGCCACAACATTTCTTATACTTTTTTCCCGAGCCGCACGGGCAGGGGTCGTTCCGCCCCACGCGCGGCACTTGGCGGACGATCGTGGCGACCTTCTGCGGGGCGGCTTGGGCCTGGGCGGCGGCTTCCTGCGTGAAGCGGTCGTAGCCAGCCAACTGCTCGTGCACCATCTGCGAGACCTGGAAGACGCTCTGGAGCCGCGTCCCGGCCGTCAGGCGGACCTTGAAAATCATGTCCGTCACGCGATCGCGGACGACCGAGTGCATCTCCTGGTAGAGGCGCGCGCCCTCGCGCTTGAAGGCCACGCGCGGGTCCTGCTCGGCGAAACCGCGCAGGCCGATGCCGCTCTTGAGGTGGTCCATGGCCAGGAGGTGGTCTTTCCAGGCCGTGTCGTAAATCTGGAGCAGCACGAACCGCTCCAGCTCCGTCATCTCGCGGCGAAGGAACGATCGGCCGGCGCGGACGAGCTTGCCGATGACGTCGGTGTCGGTGTCGGCGCTCGTGTCGGCGTTAGCGTTAAAATCTTCAGCCGTCAGCTTGGTGTCGAACCGCCGCTGGGCGAATTCGACGGCCTCCTCGACGCGCGGGGCGCCGCCCAGGCTGCTGCGGACGGCTTGCTCGATCCGGCTGTCCTCGGCCCAGGCCTCCGACAGCTTCAGCAGGCGGTCGCGAACGTCCTCCAGCTTGGCGTCGCGCAGGTCCTCGACGGAAAGGTCCGCGTCGTACCGATGGTTGGCCCACTTCACCAGGCTGTCCAGGGCATAAACGTTGCTCGTCCCGGCCTGGGCGACCGTCATCTCCATCGCGTACTCGACGGGGTACTCGATCTCCCGCCGGCGGTATGCAGCGTCCACTTTCTCGGTCAGCACCGCCTGGGCCGTGGCGGGGTCAGCCGTCAACTCCTGGGGGCTGACCTGGACGCCGAACTTGTTGGCGGCCCATTCGGCCAGCGACGCCTGTGGGAAGCCTTCCTGAAGGTAGTGGGCCAGGGGCGACAAGTCGAACTGGTCGATCTTTTCCGCCGCGGCCTCGTTGAGGGCTGTTTCCACTTCTTGCGGCGTCATCTTGCGGAGCTGGTTCTGCGAGAGGTTCACGTTGAACCGGCTCATCGCCCAGGAGCTCAGGCCGCGAAGGTCCCATTCCTTGGGGTCTAAGTCGGCGTCCATGTACTCGCCCAGCGTCTTGGACAGCTCCCCGACGGTTTCTTCCTTGGCCCGATTGCGGAGGTCGTTTTCCAGGTCGCCCAGTTCGTCCAGCGTCTTGGCGCGGATCTGGTCGTCGCGGACGGGTGTCTGGAGGTTCTGATTGGCCCATTCGGCGATGCACCGCTGCACGTAGCCGCCGCCGAGGTAGTCCTCGACGGCGTCGGCGATGGCGTCGTGCACCATGTCCCGCACGATGCCCTCCAGGTCCTTGCCTTCCAGCAGTTCCTGGCGGCGGGCGTAGGTGGCGCGGCGCTGGTAGTCCATGACCTCGTCGTATTCCAGCAGGTTTTTGCGGATTTCGAAGTTGCGTTGCTCGACCTTTTTCTGCGCCCGCTCAATGCCCTTGGAAATTTTGGGGTGCTCGATGGCCGTGTCACCCGTCAGGCCCAGCCAGCCGAGCATCTTGAGCGTCCAGTCGCCGGCGAAGATGGCCATCAGGTCGTCCCGCAGGGACAGGAAGAAGCGGCTGGAGCCCGGGTCGCCCTGGCGGCCGGAGCGCCCGCGGAGCTGATTGTCAATGCGCCGCGCCTCGTGGCGCTCCGTGCCGACAATGTGCAGGCCGCAGGGCACGGCCTGGCGGCAGTCGGTCCGGCCGCGAAGCGGGAAGACCGAGTCGACCTTCGGCTTGTAGCAATGGGCGCAGTCGGTGGCGGCGTCGTATTGCGGGCAATGAATGCAGCACTTGGTGGTGCCGGGAGGAAACAGGTCTTCAACCGCCACGCCCAGTTGCGCCAGCTCGCCCTCGGAGGGGACCTTGCACTTTTCCCACACAACGCCCGGCCCCAGCTTGATGTCCGTGCCGCGCCCGGCCATGTTGGTGGCGATGGTCACGTTGCCGACCATCTGCTTGGAGCCGGACTTCAGCGCCCGCAGGTACCCGGCCTGGGCAACGATCTCGGCCTCGCGGGCGGCGTTCTCCGGGCGGGCGTTGAGCACCTCGTGCTCGATGCCGTAGCGGCGCTTGAGCAGCTCCGAAATTCTCTCGGACTTCTCGATGCTCGTCGTGCCCACCAGCACCGGCCGGCCGCCGCGGGAAACTTTGTGAATCTCCTCCACCAGGGCGTCGGTCTTGGCGTCCACCTCGGCGAAGATGGGGTCGTTGTAGTCCACGCGGTTGACCGGCCGATGCGTCGTCACCGCGACCGCGTCCAGCTTATAAATCTTCATGAACTCGTCCGCCTCGGTCATGGCCGTGCCGGTCATGCCCGCCAGCTTCTTGTACAGGCGGAAATAGTTCTGGAACGTGATGGTGGCCAGGGTCTGGCTTTCTTCCTTGATGGGGACGCCTTCCTTGGCCTCGACGGCCTGGTGCAGCCCCTCGGACCACTGCCGGCCTTCCAGCAGGCGGCCGGTGAACTCGTCCACGATGATCACGCTGCCTTCCTGGACGACGTAGTCCTTGTCCCGCTCGTACACCAGATGGGCCCGCAGCGCCTGCTCCATCAGGTGCGGCCACTCCATGTTGCCGCCGACGTAGAAGCTGCCCACCCCCGCGATGTCCTGGGCGAGCGTGACGCCCTCGTGGGTCATGTGGACGGATTTCTTGTCCAGCTCCACGTCGTAGTATTTCTTCTCGCGCGCGAGTTTCTCCTGCGCCTCAGCCAATTCCGCCTCGGCGGCGGCCAGCTGGCGGGCCAGGTCCTCGGCCTGCTCGCCGGAGACCTTGGACTGCTCGCCGCGCAAGGCCTTGATCCGCCGCCCCAGCGTCTCGACGCGCTTGTTGACCCGCTCCCAGGGGCGGTGCCGCTCGATCAGGTCCCGCGCCACGGCGTTGGCCTTGCGATAGCGGTCGGTCTGGCCGTAGGCCGGGCCGGAAAGGATCAGCGGCGTGCGGGCCTCATCGATCAGGATGCTGTCCACCTCGTCGACGATGGCGAAATCCAGCGACCCTTGCACCTGCTCGGACAGCGAGACCTTCGTGTTGTCGCGCAGGTAGTCGAAGCCGAACTCGTTGTTCATCCCATAGGTGATGTCGCAGGCGTAGGCCGCCCCGCGGACCTCGGCGTCCGCCCCGTAGGCCGGCATGGCGCCGGTGATGTAGCCCACCGTGATGCCCAGCATCGCAAAGACTGCCTTGGCGAAGCCCGCGTCGCGCTGGACCAGGTAATCGTTGACCGTCACGACGTGGACCTTCATACCGTCCAGCACGGCCATGTAGATGGCCGGGTAGCAGGCGAACGTCTTGCCTTCACCGGTGGCTTCCTCGGCAATCCGGCCCTCGTCCAGGATCATCCCGGCCACCAGTTGTACGTCGAACAGCCGCAGCCCCAGCGCCCGCCGCGTGGCCTCGCGGACCAGCGCGAAGGCCTCCGGCAGCAGGTGGTCGCGGTGTTCGCCCCCCTGGCGGCGACGGCGCAAGTCGATGCTCCGCTGGAGCATGGCTTCGTCGCTCAGCGCGCGGACCTCGTCCTCCAGCACGTTGATCTTCTCGCGGACGAGCCGCATCTTCGCCCGCACGATCCGCTCGTTTCGCGTGCCGCCGACGAGCTTGACCAGCACTTTGTTGAGCAGTTCGAGCATGTGGCCCTACTGTCCCCCGCCCCGAGGTAATGGCTCAATCCTGCCTACCGGCAGGCCGGCATGAAGTATCTCATAATCGTGGCAGGCCGGTCAAGGTCCCTCGCCCAGGGCGTCCCGACCGCCTAAAGTTCATACGGCCCGGGGGGCGATAGAATCTCCAGGCACGCAGCCTTTTTATCATGGTCAAAAAGGTCAAAAAGAAGGCACGCCCGGCCAAGCAATCGCTCATGCGACTGTCGCAGGCGGCTACGGCGGCTGGGGTGAGCAAGCAGACCGTCGAATACTACTGCATGCTCGGCCTGGTTCGCCCCCTCCGCCCGCCCCGCCACCAAGGGCGATTCTTCGACGCCGCCTTGGTCAAGCGGATCGCCCTCATCCACCAGCTCAATACCTCCGGCTACACGCTGCGGTCCATCCGGGAGACGTACTTGAGGAAAAGATAGTGCGGAGGTCGAAGGTCGGAGTTCGGAGTGCAAAGCAACGACAACAAATCTCAGACTCCAGACTTCGGGCTTCAGGCTTCGGACCTCAGGCACATCGATTTCATTCGCGATTCGCGACTCGCGACCCGCGATTCCACGGTATTCCGGTCTTCCCGTATTCCGGTTAGTATGACTCCGTCATGGCCCGGCTGATCAAGATTTCGCTGGCGATGAAGTTCCGGCTGCTGTTCGGGGCAGCCGTGCTGGTCATCATCGCCGCCGCGTTGGTGGTGCCGTGGTACTTTCTGGAGATGCTGGCCGAGCAGGCCGTCCAGCAGCGCGGGACGGAGATCAGCCGCCTGGTCATCAACGAGCACCTGCTGAACCCCAAGGACCCCGCCATCGGCAGCCAGGTGACCTCGCTGTACACCACGGGCGCCGGCGAGGAGGGGTACAACGGTCCGTTCTTCATCAAGCTCTCGCCCGACATGAAGCCCGACCGCCCGCTGGACTCCCCCGCGCGGAGCGCGTTGCGGCTGTTCCGCAAGTCGCCCCAACAGGACGTCACCGTGACGGCGGCCGAGGATGAGCGGGGCCGGCCGGTGTATCGCAGCTTCCGGGCGGTGCGGGCGGATCCGGAATGCATGAAGTGCCACGGCCAGGCGGCGGCGACGGAACATGCGTTCCAGCCGGGGCAACTGGTCGGCATGGTCGACGTGACCGTACCCGCCCAGGTCGAAAGCGGCACGCTGCTGTGGTGGACGCGCGGCGCGTTCATCGCCGGGGCGGCCCTGGCGACGCTGCTGGCGATCGTCCTATTCGCGATCCTGACGCAGAAGCTGATCCTGCGGCCCGTCCGGCAGCTTCGCACCGTCGCGGACAAAGTCACCGAAGGCGACCTGACCATCCGCAGCACCATCCGTACGGGCGACGAGCTCCAGCGGCTGGGCGAAAGCTTCAACGAAATGCTCACCGCCATCGCTTCCCAGCACGAACAGCTCCGCGCCGCCAACCGCGCGCTGGATCTGAAGCTCAGCGAGCTGGCCGAGGCCAACGTGGCCCTGTTCCAGGCCAACAAGGTCAAGACGGAATTCCTGGCCAACGTCTCCCACGAGCTGCGCACGCCGCTGAACAGCATCATCGGGTTCGCCGACCTGCTGGGCGAGGCCGCCGACGACCGCATCCGCCGCTACGGGCAAAACATCAGCACCTCGGCCAAGAACCTGCTGTCGCTGATCAACGACCTGCTGGACTTGGCCCGCATCGAGGCCGGAAAGGCCGAAGTGCGGTGGAACAAGGTCTCCCTCATCGACACCTGCCAGACGCTGGTGTCGCTGATGAAACCCCTGGCGGACAAAAAGCAGCTGACGCTCGAAGCCAAGCTGGCCGAGGACCTGCCCCTTATCACCACCGACGCCGGCAAGTGCCAGCAGATCCTCTACAACCTGCTGTCCAACGCCATCAAGTTCACCCCCGCCGGCGGAAGCGTGACCGTCTCCGCCGCCCTGGAGGCCGCCGGAGCAGAGGCCGCGGCGGCCAAGGAGGTGGCGATCGCGGTAGCGGACAGCGGCCCAGGCATCGCCGAGGCGGACCAGCAACGGATCTTCGAGAAATTCTACCAGTCCGACCGTTCGTTGACCAAGGAGTCCGGCGGGGCGGGATTGGGGCTTTCCATCGCCAAGGACCTGACGGGCTTGCTGGGCGGGCGGCTGACGCTGAAAAGCTCTCCGGGCCAGGGGGCGGTCTTCACGCTGCACCTGCCCCTGGAGCCGGCCGTGCCGCCTACGCCGCCATCGCCGCCGACCACGACTTCGCAATAGCGCAAGTGCAAGAGATAAGTCTCGATTTAAAAAGGGCTTACTTTATTGTCGCGGTACCCCGTCGTTACGGTATTCCGGTCTTCCGGTATTCCGGTTCTTCCCCACTGCCCCCAAAGGGCCAAGACAACCTGCCTTCCGGCCGGCCGATCAATACCAGACCATCACGATGATGTTCGGCTCGGTGTGCTTGCCTTCCAGCGCACCGACGATGTGGCCGACGTGCTTGATGTCGATGTCTGCGTCGTCCAGCCAGGCGTTGATCTGGTTCTCCATGTTTTCCATGGAGCTCTCGGCAACCTTGCAGTGGAATATGCGGCAGCGAACGGCGCCGCTGCCGGTGTTCACGGGCGTGCGCTTGAACTGCTTGCGCTTGTCGATCTCCAGCGTGCTTTTGATCGCCCGCACGGCCGATCCACCGGGCCTGATCGCGGGCATGCCCGCGCCGGACCCGCTGGCGGTAGAGTCACCGCTGCCGCCGCCGATGATATGCGGCTCTTCCACCAAGGCGATCGGCTCGTCATCCGCAGCCTTCCGGGATGGAGCCATCCGCGGCGGAGGTGGAGCGGGCATCCGCGGCAGTGCCGAGGCCGGTGAGGCAGGCGAGGCCTGCGGTGGAACACGCGGCTTAAGATGCACGGAACGGTCGTTCGGCGCCATGGACATAGCTCAACTCCTTTTGCGACAGGAAATGACGTGTTCAGTTAAATACACCTAGACGTGTACTTATTACGTTATTATACCTGGAAATCCGTTTAGGGTCAAGGAGACAAAAATAACGATTCCGGAAGACCGCCGGGGCTGAAGGCCGTATAAAATTTTGACCTTTCCCCGAGGTCCTGCCGAGTTAATCCGTTAGCCGGCGTGAAGCTCGCAACCAGGAGCCGAGTGCATGCACAGGGATAAAGTAGCCATTCTGTTGATCTGTGCCGCGGTGGCGGCGGCGATCATTACCTTTCACATGCTTCACAACGGCGGCACGCCCCTGGCCGCCGACGACAACGTCTTCAAGCCCTCCGCGGCCGGGGAGTTCCGCGGGGCCTGCCTGCAACTCCACACCGGCGACCCCAACCACCCTTGGGAACAGTACATCGATGAAATCGCCGCCTGCGGGGCCAACACCGTCTGCCTCGTCGTGACCGCTTACCAGGAAAACTGCTCCTCCACCAGCATCTTCGTGGACCTGCGCAAAACGCCGACCGACCAGCGTCTCCAAACCATCATCGACCACGCCCACCGTCGGGGCCTCCGCGTGGTGCTCATGCCCATCGTCCTGCTGGACAATCCCCGCGAGGGTGAGTGGCGCGGCAAGATCGCCCCGCCCAACTGGACCGACTGGTGGGAGAATTACGAGAACTACCTCATGCATTACGCCTGGCTGGCGGAAGCGGCCCAGGCGGAGGTGTTCATGGTCGGCTCGGAGCTGGTCTCCACCGAGGCCGACACCGCCAAGTGGAAGGACCTCATCGCCCGCGTTCGCAAGGCCTATCACGGCAAGCTGGGCTACTCGGCCAACTGGGACCACTACAAGCAGGTGGGGTTCTGGGACTGCCTCGACCTGGTCGGCATGACCACCTACCACGAGCTGAGCGACAAGGACAAACCCACCGTCGCCGACGTGGTCAAGGGCTGGGAACCGATCAAGCAGGAAATCCTCGAGTGGCAAAAGCAGGTTAACCGCCCCATCGTGTTCACCGAGGTGGGCTGGCCCAACCAGACCACCTGCGCCAAGTACGCCTGGGACTACTACCGCTCGACGGACAAGCCCGATCCCCAGGCCCAGGCCAATTGCTTCGAGGCGTTCTTCCGCACCTGGGCCTCCGAACCGGCCGTGGCGGGCTACCTGATCTGGGAATGGCGCAGCTACCCCGGCCAGGATACCGACCCCAAAAAAGACACCTCCTACGTCCCTTGCGGCAAACCGGCCATGGACGTGATTGTCCGCTATTTCCGCGCCCCTGCTCCTGCCTCGGCCCCTGCTTCCGCTCCCGCTTCTGCCCCGGCGGCACGCCGCGCCAGCCGCCCCGCCGCAACAAGCACTGCCGCCACCCGCGCCAAGGGCACGGCGCACTGAACCAGGGTCGCTATCGCAGGCCGATGAGCCGCTCCCAGTCCACCTGGTCGATGGCGAACTGGGTATCCGGGCCGATGGTGGCACGCTCGACGCTGTTGGCCGGTTCATCCGGCACGATGGCCAACACGTCCACGCCGCCGCGCTGGGCGATCTGCTGGGGATTGGTGTAGATGGCCAGGTCGGCGTCGCCGTGCGTGTAGGGTTGGCTGGGGTCGGCCAACTGCTGGGCGGCCTGCGGCTCGACGCGGTAGCGATTGACGACCACGCCGGCCACCTCCAGCCCCACCGAGCGGGCCGCGTGCAGCGTCAGCAGCGTGTGGTTGATCGTGCCCAGGCCCGCGCGAGCGACAATCACCACGGCCAATCGCATCATCACCGCCAGGTGCACCACCCAGAAGTCGTCGGTGATCGGGCACATCAGGCCGCCGACGCCCTCGACGATCACGGCCTCGGCCGCCCCTTCCAGCCGGCGGTAGGCGTCGAAGACGGCCTCCAAGTCCACCGGCCGGTGCTCGCGTGCGGCGGCCACGTTGGGCGCGACCGCCGTGGCGTAGCGGACGGGCGTAATCTCCGCCAGCGGCCGGCGGCTATCGGCACAGCCGGCTAGGAACTCCGCGTCGGCGCTGATGAGCCCCGGTGCATTGGGGCCGCGGCGGCAGCCGGTGGCCACGGGCTTGAACACCTCCACGCGCCGCCCGCGACGGCGCAGGCAACGGGCGATCGCCCCGGCCACCAGCGTCTTGCCGACCTCGGTGTCCGTGCCTGTGACGAACAGGCCGGCCAACTTAGGCAGCGGCGGCCAGGCGGACACATCGAAGTCAAACGGCCGGGAATTGGAATTCTTTGATGGTCGCGATGACACCATCCAGCAGCCTTTCCAACGTTTGCGTGTCCATGGCCGGGGCGGGCATGAGGACGACCACGTCGCCCAGCGGCCGGGTGATGATGCCGTGTCGGCGGGCCTGGAGGCAGACGCTCGCCCCGACGCGCCGGTACGGATCGAACGGCCGGCGGCGCTGGCACTCAGCGACCAGGTCGATGCCGACCATCATGCCGCACTGGCGGACGTCGCCGACGTGTGGGTGGCCGGCCAGTTCCGCAAGGCGGCGGCGGATAAGCTCCACCTTGGCCGGCAGCGATTCCAAAAGCTTGCTTGAGAAGATCAGGTCCACGCTGGCGACCGCGGCCGCACAACCCAGGGCGTTTCCGCTGAACGTGTGGCCATGGTAGAAGGTCCTGCCTTCGGCGGGGCCGGCCAGGAAGACATCGAAGACCTGCTGCGTGGCCAGCGTCGCGGAGACGGGCAGATACCCGCCGGACAGGGCCTTGCCCAGGCACATCAAATCGGGCGTGACGTCCTCATGCTGGCAGGCGAACAGCTTGCCCGTGTGGCCGAAACCCGTGGCGACCTCGTCGGCGATCAGGAGCACGTCGTGCCGCTGCGTCAGCCGCCGCAGGCCGGCGAGAAATCCGGCCGGATGCGTCAGCATGCCGGCGGCGGCCTGGATCAGCGGCTCGACGATGACGGCGCAATATTCCCCCGGCGCGGCGGCCAGGATCGAATCGATCTGTTCCAGCACGGCCGGGGCGGCTTTGTCGCCGGCGGGATGGTAGTAGGGATTGGGGCTGTCGGCGAAGGTCGCCTCGAACAGCAGCGGCCGAAACAACGAGTGGAACGTTTCGATGCCGCCGACGCTGACGGATCCCACCGTGTCGCCGTGGTAGCCCTGGCGCAGGGCGACGAACCGCCGCCGCGGCCGGCCGAGGTTGTGGTAATACTGGAAGGCCATCTTTATCGCCACTTCCACGGCCGCGGCGCCGCTGTCGCCGAAGAACACTTTGGTCAGTCCCGCCGGGGCGATCCGCACCAGCCGCTCGGCCAGCTCGATGGCGGGGACCGACCCGTGCCCCAGCAGCGTCGTGTGGGCGACGCGGTCCAGCTGGCGGCGGATGGCGGCGTCGATGGGCCTGACGCGATGGCCGTGCAGGTTGCACCACAGGCTGGCGAAGCCGTCGATGTACCGCCGCCCGTGCGTGTCGATCAGCTCGAAGCCCTCCGCGGCGGCGATGATCCGGCCGTCGCCGTCCGGCTCGGCCAGCCAAGACTGCATCGCCGTGAAGGGATGCCACAGGGAGGCCTTGTCGGCCTCATAGAGCCGTTGGGCGGCGGCGTCGATGGGCGGTTCGGTAGTCACGGCCGGGGCATCTTACACGCCGCCGGCCGGGCCTTCCATGACGATCACCTCGCTGCCGACGCCCGCGTGGAGGGCCGCTCGGGCGTCGCCGCAATTGACCGCCACCTCGAGCAGGCCCATCGAATTGAACAGGGCCAGCGCCGTGCCCGCCGCGGCCTGGGCGTAGGTGGTGTACAGCGGGCCGACCGTCTGCCCCGCACAGGACACGACGACCTTGCCGCTGTCCGGCCAGTGCTGTTGGACGGCCCCCGTGGTGATGTTGCTGACGAGATTGCCGAACCGGTCGACGTAGATCACCTGGCCGAGGAGCCGCCCTTCCCGCTCGACGACGGGCGGCAGCTCCAACGTCTTGTAGGTGCCGGGCTGCGGGCCGAGCTTGGCGATGTTCAGGCCGTTGAGGATTCGCCCGGCCAGGGGCGCAAAGAGGTCCCGGCCGTGAAAGGTCGGCGAGATCGCCCCGGCGGGCAGGTAGGTGGTGTTGCGGACGACCACCAGCGTCTCCGTGGGTGCGGCATCGGCCACGAAGGTGATCACGCCGTTGTCGGGGAACAGGAAAAGCTGCCGGCTGAACCGCCCGGCCAGGATGCGGCGGTCGGTCCCCACGTCGGGGTCCACGACCACCACGTGCAGCGTGCCGGGCGGAAAGCTCAAGGCCGACTGCGCCAGCACGAACGCCGCCGCCGTCACGTCCTGCGGGGGGATGTCGTGGGAGATGTCCACGATGGTGGCGGCCGGACAGGCGGACAGGATTACGCTCTTCATGGCGGCCACGTAAGGGTCAGCCGTCCCGAAATCCGTCAACAGCGTTACAATGGGTTGCCTGGCCATGCTGAACCCCTGTCGTGGGCCGGCGGTCCGGTGAGTCTTATAATGTTAATAGGAACAGTATGACGTCCCCATCGGAAGAAGAAAATTCGATTCTTCGGCGGCGTGAGATGGTCGAAAGGCAGCTCAAGGCCCGCGGCATTCGCCACCCTCAATTGCTGGCGGCGTTCCTGGAGACGCCTCGCGAGCTGTTCATTCCCGAGGAGCGCCGCTACGAGGCCTACGAGGACTGCCCCGTGCCCATCGGCTACGGCCAGACGATCAGCCAGCCGTACGTGATCGCCCTGATGATCCAGGAGCTGGACGTTGGGCCGCAGCACATCGTGCTGGACGTCGGGGCCGGCAGCGGCTACCAGACGGCCCTGCTGTCGCGCCTGGCCAAGCACGTGTATGCCGTGGAGCGCCTCCCGCAACTCACCGAGCAGGCCATCAACACGCTGGGCGCCCTGGGCGTGCCCAACGTCACCCTGTCCACGCAGGACGGCAGCCTGGGCTGGGCGGCGCAGGCGCCGTTCGACCGGATCATCTGCGGGGCGGCCGCGCTGGACGTGCCCAAGCCCTGGATCGAGCAACTCGCCGACGGCGGGCGGATCATCATGCCCCTCGGCGCCGAACACTCCCAAGAGCTGGTGCTCTTGGAACGCCACGGGAAGGACATCCGCCGCCGCCAGCTCGGCGGCGTGCGATTCGTCAAGCTTATCGGCCGCGGCCACGGCGCCTGGCCGGAGGACTAGGCGCGGCCTTACGCCCGGCCTTGGCCGAGGCGATCTTCCAACCTTCGGATCACCCCGGAAACGTGGCGCCGGTGGATCATCTGCCAGGCAAAGACCTTTATCAGCCCGACGGCTTGGAAGGCACAGACGAAGATAGCGGCGTACATAATCCAAAGGCGCGTTTCGTCGGTGCGAAAGAAGCTGACGGCCGCATACACCGCCACGGCGCAGAACACCAGAATCCAGAACAGGAGGTACACGTTCAGCGGGTACATCGACCGGCCCAAGAACAACCGCGCCATCCCGCACAGCGTCTCCTCGCAGGGAGGGGCACAAGACTGGCCGGAGGTCTTCGATTCATTATCCATGGCTGTCTCCTTAATAAGCTTCCAGGAACATTAGAACGAAGTCCGCTGTACCATTCTAGGACCGTGGCGCCCCACCTGCGGCCTTGCGTCGCGCGGATTGTCCGCTAGAATGGGGCTTTTCCATCCCTGCCGCCGCGGCGATGCGCTAACGCGGTGGCGAAACAAGGTCCGATATATCAGCAAAGGAAGGTCCGATGCCCACCAAGAAGATGTCCACCACGATTAAGGCGGTCAAGGCTCGTCAGATTTTGGATTCCCGCGGCAACCCCACCGTTGAAGTGGACGTGCTGCTGGCCGGCGGCGTTCTGGGCCGCTCGGCCGTGCCCTCCGGGGCCAGCACGGGCGAGAACGAGGCCGTCGAACTCCGCGACGGCGACAAGAAGGTTTATTCCGGCAAGGGCGTGCTCAAGGCCGTGGGAAACGTCAACGGCGAGCTGGCCAAGCTCGTCATCGGCAAGGACGCCACCGACCAGGCCGAAATCGATCAGGCCATGATCGCCGCAGACGGCACGCCCAACAAGGGCCGGCTCGGCGCCAACGCCATCCTGGGCGTGTCGCTGGCCGTCGCCCGCGCCGCGGCCATCGCCGCCGGCAAGGAGCTCTACCAATACCTCGGCGGCGCCAAGGCCGTCACGCTGCCGGTGCCCATGCTGAACATCCTCAACGGCGGCAAGCACGCCGACGGCACCGTGGACTTCCAGGAATTCATGGTCCAGCCCTGGGGCGCCCGCAGCTTCGCCGAAGGCCTGCGGATGAGCGTGGAAGTGTTCCACAGCCTCAAGGGCGTCTTGAAGTCCAAGGGCTATAACACGTCCGTGGGCGACGAGGGCGGCTACGCGCCGAGCCTGAAGAGCAACGACGAGGCGCCGGAGCTGATCTGCCAGGCCATCACCAAGGCCGGCTACACGCCGGGCAAGGAGATCTTCCTGGCCCTGGACCCGGCCGCCAGCGAACTGGCGAACGCAGCTAAGGAAAAAGGCAAGAAGGGCTACTGCTTCTTCAAGTCCAATCCCGACCGCATCGTCACCAGCGATGAGTTGATCGACATCTGGACGGCCTGGTGCGCCAAGTACCCCATTCGCAGCATCGAGGACGGCCTGGCCGAGGACGACTGGGACGGCTGGAAGAAGCTCACCGCCAAGCTGGGCGGCAAGATTCAGATCGTCGGCGACGACATCTTCGTGACCAACCTCGAGTTCCTCAAGCGCGGCCTGGCCGAGAAGTGCGCCAACAGCATTCTGATCAAGCTCAACCAGATCGGCACGCTCACCGAGACGCTGGAGGCGATCGACCTGGCCATGAGCAGCGGCTGGACGGCCGTGGTGAGCCACCGCAGCGGCGAGACCGAGGACACGACCATCGCCGACCTGACGGTGGCCCGCAACACCGGGCAGATCAAGACCGGCTCGGCCTGCCGCACGGACCGCGTGTGCAAGTACAATCAGCTTTTGCGGATTGAACAGGCCCTGGGAGACAAGGCCGTCTATGGCGCCTGCACCTGGAAGAAAGGATAGTTCGGCCCAGCAGCCCGACAGCCTGCTGGCGGCCGGCGGAAGGATGCTCGGCTTTACCGTACTGGCCGGGCTGGGGTTGGCGATCATCGCCGCCGTGGTGCTGCTGCCGGCTTACGCGCGGATGGAATTCGCCGGCTACGAGCGCGATTGCGACAAGATCGCCGTGGCAGAGATGCAGGCCACCGTGGCCGCCAACGCCAAGCTGATCGCCGACATGCCGTCCAGCCCGGTCCTCACGAAGCGCCTGGCCATGGGCCAGGGCGACCTGATGCCCGACAACGAGGTGATCGTCCCGCCGGCCGGGGCCACCCGGCCGCCGCCCGACGTGGTGATTCCCGTCCGCTATCCGCGCCCCGAGCCCCCCGCCGGCTGGGAAATCATCGCCGCCGCCAAGATTCAGCGCCTTTCGACGCGCCGCGGCCTGCTGTTGCTGGCGGTCGGGGCGCTGATGGTCGCAATGTTCCTGTTCGCCCCACCGGAGAAATACGCCCAGGCCTAGACCGCCACCGGCGGTGCGCAAGGGCGGACCCCAGGTAGAGCATTCCCCCTTCGCCCCCGACTGATTTTCAGCGGCCGTGCCGGCGGCGGGTAAGCAGCGTCACGGCGCCCGGGCCCAGGAAGGCCAGCGTCGCCGGTTCGGGAATCAGAAACAGCTCCCTATCGCTCTGGTCTGCCACGCCGTCATACCACGCCGACTGGTCCAGGCCCCAAACCGTGTCTCCCGCCACGACGCCGATCCTGGCAACGAGCAGCTGCAAAGAGGGGCTCCGCATCGGTGCCGGAATCACGGCGATCACCTCCATGCTGCCCTTGCCCAGGACGGAGGCATATGAGACAGCGGTGTTCGGCTCGATGGACCCATCGTTCGTCTCGGTCGGCGTTTGGATGGCCAGCCAGTTCTCGATGCCGCCGCATGGATCGTTGGCATCCGCGTTGGAGGGCAGGAACCGAGAATCGGCCTGGTAGATGTTGCTGCCATCGTTCGGATCCCAATACCCGTCGTCGTCTTCCGTGGGGGTCAGGTTAACCGGATACGTCCACTTGCCACCGTACTTCGTCTTGGTGGTATAGGCAGCCTGGAACGGGTCGGAGCCCTGGCCCGTGGCTGCTCCAATCGTCAGGTCTACGGTCGTCTGGAACGTGTTGAAATTGGGGCTCGACATGATGATATCGTACACATCCACATTGGCCGTGCCGGTATCACCCGTCACCGTGTACGTACCGACTTTTTCCAACGAGATATTCAGCGGTCCGGGCATGATCGGCCTGGGCGCGGCCTGTGCTGTCACGGCGCATAACCCAAGAACCAAATTGATAATAAGGATTTGTTTCATGGTCCAACCCTTCCCTTCCTGGCGCTTTTAGATGTGTGCTCCGCGCCTTTAGATGAAGGGCGCTATATCACGAAAGCACCTGAAGGTCAAGCTTTCAGGTGCTTTCGTGCATGTCAACGTATTGCCGGCGGCCGACTGATTTTCAGCGGCCGCGCCGGCGGCGAAGCAATGTTATGGCGCCCAGACCCAGGAAGGTCAGCGTCGTCGGTTCAGGTCCAGGATAAGATAACCAAAAGAAGTTATCATCCGACCGGTCGGCAATGCCGTCATACCACGCGCTCAGGTCCAAGCACCCGACCATGTCTCCTCGCACGACGCCGATCCGGGCAACGAGCAAGTACAGAGAAGGACTCTGCATCGGCACAGGAATCGCGGAGATCGTGCTCAGGCCGCCCTTGCCCAGGACAATGTCATCGGCAACGGCTTCATTGGAATCAATAGACCGATCGTTCGTCTCGGTCGGGGCTTGGATGGCCAGCCAGTTCTCGATGCCGCCGCACGGGTCGCTGGGATTGGAACTGGAGGGCATAAACCGGGAATCGGTCTGATAGATGTGGCTACCATCGCACGGATCCCAGTACGAGTCAGAGTCTTCCGTGGGGGTCAGGTTCACTGGATACGTCCACTTGCCTCCGACCTTCGTCTTGGTGGTATAGGCAGCCTGGAACGGGTCATTGCCGCCGGCGCCTATGGCCGTCCCAAACGTCCAGTCCACGGTGGTCTGGAACGTGTTTGAATTAGGGCTCGACGAATAGATGTCCCATACATCGACGAGGGCCGAGCCGGTATCACCCGTAACCGTATAGGCACCGATATAATTAACCGTATAAACCAAACCAGCCTGCGCGGCCGCGGCGCATAACACAAGAACCAAACTCATAATAAGGATTCTTTTCATGACACGACCCCTTTCCTCTCTTTTTAGGGGGGAGCACCCCCTCCTGATATGCAGGGATATTACATCAAAGGCACCTGAAAGTCAAGCTTCCAGGTGCCTTTGTGTGCGTTAACTTGCTGCCGGCGGCCGGCGGATTTTCAGCGGCCGCGGCGGCGACGAAGCAATGTCACGGCGCCCAGGCTTAGGAAGGCCAGCGTCGCCGGTTCGGGAACAAGAATCGGCGCTGTGTACTCGCTCAAGTCACGTATGCCGTCATAGTAAGCAGACTGGTCTTGGAAATAGACCATGTCTCCCTGCACGATACCAATCCGGGCGATCTTTAGCTTTAGATTAGGGCTCTGCATTGCCAGCGGAATCGCGACGAGCACCTCCATACCGCCCTTACCCAGCATCATGTCACCGTCCACATTCTGGTTGGGGTCGATAGACCCATCGTTCGTCTCGGTCGGCACTCGAAGGTTCATCCAGTTCTCGATGCCGTCACACGGATCGTTGGGATCGGTATACTCACCGGAGGGCATGAAGCGGGAATCGGCCTGGTAGGCATTGCTCCCGTCGCACGGATCCAAAAATGTCTCGTCAGCACTTTCCACGGGAGTTAACCCGATATGATACTTGCTACCTGCTTTGTACACCGAGGCAGCCTGGAACGGATCACTACCCGCGCCCGTGGCCGACCCAATCGTTAAGGCCACGACCGTCTCGACCGTGTTGGGATCACGGCACCACATCGTCATGTCGTACACATTGACAATGGCGGAACCGCTGTCCCCCGTGACCGTATAGGTGCCGACTTTTTCCATCGTGATATTAATCGGCCCGGTCAAGACATTCCACGTGATCCCGGCTTGTGCCGCCACGGCGCATAACCCAAGAACCAAATTGATAATAAGGATTCGTTTCATGATACAACTCCTTCCTCTGGTGGGGTTTAGGTGTGTGCTCCACACCCCTTGATGGTTGGAAAGCTACCTCACCTGAAAGTTACGCTTTCAGGTGTTTTCGCGCATGTCAACGTATTGCCGGCGGCCGGCGGATTCTCAGCGGCCGCGGCGGCGACGAAGCAATGTCACGGCGCCCAGGCCCAGGAAGGCCAGCGTGGCCGGTTCAGGAGCACAGAGAAACACCGGAATATCGGACCGGTCTGCGATGCCGTCATAGTAAGCAGACTGGTCTTCGAAATAGACCATGTCTCCCTGCACGATACCAATCCGGGCGACCTTCAGCTTTAGATTAGGGCTCTGCATCACCACCGGAATCGCGGCGATCACCTCCATGCTGCCCTTGCCCAGGACGGAGGCATACGGGACAGCGGTGTTCGGCTCGATAGACCCATCGTTCGTCTCGGTCGGCCGTTGGATGGCCAGCCAGTTCTCGATGCCGTCACACGGATCGTTGGCATCGGCGCTGGAGGGCATGAACCGCGAGTCGGCTTGGTACTGGTTGGTCCCGTCATTGGGGTCAAAGAAGGTGGCATCGTCGTCTTCGGTGGGGGTCAGGGCAACCGGATACGCCCACTTGCCGGCGACCTTCGTCTTGTTCACCAAGCCTACCTGGAATGGGTCATCACCGCGGCCGCAAGCTGACCCAATCGTCAAGTCCACGACGGTCTGGAACGTGTTGGGATTACGGCACGACATCGTCATGTCATACACATTGACAATGACGGAACCGGTGTCACCTGTAACCGTATAGGTGCCGACTTTTTCCATCGTGATAGTAATCGGTCCGGTCAAGACCGGCCACATGATCCCGGCCTGCGCCGCCGCAGCGCATAACCCAAGAACCAAATTGATAATAAGGATTCGTTTCATGGCCAAACCCCTTCCTTTCCTGCGCTTTAGGTGTGTGCTCCACACGCCTTGATGGTTGGAAAGCTACCTCACCTGAAAGTTATGCTTCCAGGTGCTTTCATGTATGTCAACGTATTGCCGGCGGCCGGCGGATTTTCAGCGGCCGTGCCGGCGGCGGGCCAGCAGCGTCACGGCGCCCAGGCCCAGGAAGGTCAGCGTGGCCGGTTCAGGAGCATAGACAAACCCCGGAATATCGGACCGGTCTGCGATGCCGTCATAGTAAGCACATTCGTCTTTGACATAGACCACGTCTCCCCGCACGATACCGATCCTGGCAACTGGCAGCACAAGATTGGGACTCTGCATTTTCACCGGAATCGCGGAGATCGTGCTCAGGCTGCCCCTGCCAAGGACAATGTCATCGGCCACGGCGTTGTTCGGATCGATGGACCCATCGTTTGTCTCGGTCGGGGCTTGGATGGCCAGCCAGTTCTCGATGCCGCCGCAGGGATCGTTGGCGTCGGCGCTGGAGGGCAGGAACCGAGAATCGGCCTGGTAGATGTTGCTGCCGTCACACGGATCCCAATACCCGTCGGCATCTTCCGAGGGGGTCAGGTTCACCGGATACGTCCACTTGCCGCCCACCTTCGTCTTAGTGGTATAGGCAGCCTGGAACGGGTTTTGACCGCCATACCCCGCAGCCGTCCCAAACGTTATGTCCACGGTCGTCTGGAACGTGTTGGCATTGGGGCTCGACATGATTATGTCATACACATCCACGAGGGCCGAGCCGGTATCGCCCGTAACCGTATAGGTGCCGACCTTATCGACCGTTATAACCAGACCGGCCTGCGACGCCGCATCGCATAACCCAAGAACTAAACTGATAATAAGGATTCTTTTCATGAGACAACCCCTTCCTTCCTTTGGCGTTCAGGTGTGCGCTCCACGCCCTTAGATGAAGGATGCTATATCACTAAAGCACCTAAAAATCAAGCTCAAAAGCACTTGCGTGTGATGTATTTTTGGGGGGAGGAGGATAAGCGGGTGGGCTGATTTTCAGCGGCTGCGCCGGCCGCGGACGAGCAGCGTCATGGCGCCCAGGCCCAGGAAGGCCAGCGTGGCCGGTTCGGGGAGCGTAGCCGCCGTCGCGCTGGACATGGAGGCCGACGCCGACCAGCCCCAGTTGCGGGCCAACGCGCCGAAGTCCGTGCCGTCCACGACGCCATCGCCGTTGAAGTCGCCGTCGGCCCAGGTCTTGCCGCTTTGCAGCCAGTTTCTGGCTAGCGCGCCAAAGTCGTTGCTGTCGACCTTGTCATCGCCCGTGGCGTCGCCGACGTGGTAAATTCGAAGTGAGCCGCTCACGACGCTCTCGATCTTGTGCACGCCGCCGGTCTGAGCGGGGTTGCGGCCTTCGTTCAGCACGTTGACCTGCCCCGCCCCCACCGCCACCGACAACGTGCCATACGTCCCGCTGTAGGAGCCGCTGGCGATCAGGAGGGGGGCGGACCAGGAGATCTGCGTCGGTCCCAGCCCCAGGCCGGTTTGGTCGCCGGGCGTGCTGCCGGCGGAGTAGCCCACGTCCGTCAGCACCACCTGTCCCAGAGAGGTCGTCTTTTGGCCGGCGCAGATGCCGATGCCGCTGTTGCCGTCGCTGCGGAACTCGGTAAAGCCGACGAGCTGCGACTGCACATTGCCGTCCAGCAAATAGTAGTGCGTGCCGTGGGGCAAATCGTTCAGGGAGGAGCTGACGCCCACGTCACCGCCGACAGCCTGGACATTGATGATGAGGCTGGACAGGCCGTCGTTGTCGGTATTGTTGCTGAGCTGGCCGAAGACCTCCCATTGCCCGAGCGTCGGCTGAGCCAACGTCAACGTCAGCGTCGCCGCCCACGCCGGGGACGCCGTCAAAACGACAAGACAAACTATTTGCGTCCACCTCCGCACGCCGTCCACCTCCGGCCCATCCTCCTTACGCCTTGGGGTTACAGTATACCCCAAAACAGCCGTTTCGCCAAGCACGCCTGAGGGAACTGGGAAGAAATTCAGGAAAACTCCCCCACTTTCTCCGGAATGCCTTGCTTATAGGAGGCCCTTGCCTCCGGCAGGGGTAGGGTGCTATCCTTCCTATCGGCTGACTGTGGCCGAGGCTGCTCGTCCCAAGGAGAGATCGCCATGGCAAACACCGAACGCCGCCAACATCGGCGGTTGCCCCTGCACTGGTCCGTTTCGGGCGCCGGCCGGCTTCCCTCCTCAGGCCCCTGGGTCACGGGCAACGTCTCCTCGGGAGGCATGTACCTTCGCATTCCGGCCGCCGAGGCGCCCCCCGCGGGCAGCCCGCTGGACTTCATCCTGGCCGTCCCAGCCGGAGGAGGGCACTCCAGCCGCGATGGGGCCGTGCGCGGCAGCGGATGCATCACCCGCATGGAGGAGCTGGACGGGGCGACCGTGGGCCTGGCCGTGCAGTTCACCCAACCTCTGGCCCTGCACTTCTAATTTCCCCCCTGCTGCGATGGCACCGTCTCCCGGCCACGCCCCTCGCAAAAAAACAAGGGCCTCGGTTTTGCCGAGGCCCTAAAGGGTACAACCCCACGATCATGTAGATGCATTCTGTGAGTAGGCTCTCGAATCTATAGCCTTGTGGCTAGCTCCTACGACGACGAATCAGGGCCAAAGCGCCCAGGCACAGCATAGACAGCGTTGCCGGCTCGGGAATCATAAAGGTAACGTTGTCGCTCTGGTCTGCCACGCCGTCATACCACGCGCACTGGTCCAGGCACCAAACCTGCGTGCCTTGAACAACGCCGACCCGGACAGCCGCCAGTTGCAGAGAAGGACTCTGCATCGGCACCGGAATCGCGGAGATCGTGCTCAGACCGCCCTTGCCTAGAACAATGTCATCGGCAATGGCCCGATTGGGATCGATAGACTTATCGTTCGTCTCAGTCGGGGCTTGGATGGCCAGCCAGTTCTCGATGCCGCCGCACGGATCATTGGCATCCGCGGCGGAGGGAAGGAACCGAGAATCGGCCTGGTAGATGTTGCTGCCATCGCACGGATCCCAGTACGAATCAGAGTCTTCCGACGGGGTCAGGTTAATCGGATACGTCCACTTGCCGCCCACCTTCGTCTTGGTGGTATAGGCAGCCTGGAACGGATCGCTACCCTTGCCCGTGGCTGCTCCGATCGTCATGTCCACGGTGGTCTCGAACGTATTGGCATTGGGGCTCGATATCGTGATGTCATACACATCAACGACGGCAGAGCCTTGATCACCCTGGACCGTCAGTGCGCTGCCGACCTTGGTAACCGTTATAACAAGGCCAGCGTGTGCCACCACGGCACATAGTCCAAGAACCAAACTCGCTACTAGCATCCTTTTCATACCTATCTCCTTCATCACATTAGGGGGGTTGCTCCCTGCCTTACGAGGGAAAAATAGTCCTTGCCTTCATTGTTAAAGGGGCGCTCCTTAGGCTTAACAACGGCTCCATGCAACAGTTAGGGAAAACGCTCCAACTTAAGCTCAGGAGAGGTGCTCCGTCGGCTCCTGCTCCGTTCGGACACTACATTAGGGATACTATAGGCAAACGGCCGGGTTGTCAAGAACAAAACGGACATCCCCCCTCAATTTCACAGGAATGTCACCGCCTTGCAAAACTGGAGGCACAGGCCCGACTTCGGATCATCAAGCCATGCAAGCGCAACTGCTTTTCAAAGCTAGTGTTGCGGATAGAAATGTCTTGAGAATAAACACCTGGAAAAGCTAAGGGCCTCGGCATAACCGAGGCCCTTAGGGGGTCAACCCCACTGCTGCTAGAGTCAGGTTCTTGAATCTATTGGCGGCTTGCGGCTAGCCTCTGCGACGACGAATCAGGGCCACAGCGCCCAGTCCCAGCAATGCCAGCGTCGCCGGTTCAGGGACTATAAACGTTTCATTGAGCGACCTGTCGGCGATGCCGTCATAGTACGCCGACTGGTCCAGGCCCCACACCGTGTCTCCCGCCACGACGCCGATCCTGGCAACGAGCAGTTGCAAAGAGCCGCTCTGCATCGGCACCGGAATCGCGGAGATCGTGCTCAGGCCGCCCTTGCCCAGAACAATGTCATCGGACACGGCGTTGTTCGGATCGATAGACCGATCGTTCGTCTCGGTCGGGGCTTGGATGGCCAGCCAGTTCTCGATGCCGCCGCACGGGTCGCTGGGATTGGCACTGGAGGGCATAAACCGGGAATCGGACTGGTAGATGTGGCTCCCGTCGTTCGGATCCCAGTACGAGTCAGAGTCTTCCGTGGGGGTCAAGTTCACCGGATACGTCCAGACGCCGCCCACCTTTGTCTTGGTGGTATAGGCAGCCTGGAACGGGTTTTGACCGCCCTGGCCCGCAGCCGTTCCAAACGTCATGTCCACGACAGTCTGGAACGTCGTGTTGGGAGCGGTGCTATACTCCGTGATGTTATACACGCTGACGTTGGCAGTGCCGGTGTCGCCTGTGACCGTATAGGTGCCGACGTAGCTGATGGTCCTCGTAATCGGACCGGCCTGCGCGGCCACCACACATAATCCAAGAACCAAACTCGCTACCACTAACTTCTTCATAATGCCTCTCTCCTTCTTCTCTCGCTTTAGGGGGGGTTGATCCCTACCTTACGTTTTGCGGAGTGACTACACGCAAAGCACACTCATGCTTGTTTTTCGTGTAGATTCTCATCAGCGGCGGCACTCGCTTGTCTTGAGCGTTATGTGCCGATGCGGCCAACCCAAAATCATCACCGATCCGGGTGCCGTTTAGTCTCCTCCTAAGAGACTTGTTGGCTTGCGTACCGCGTCTCCTCAAACACTGGTACGCTACATGATTTGCATTCTAACCTCCAAGGCCCCAAAACGTCAAGGATAAAAACAGACGAATCCCGCAAAAATTGCATTTTTTCGACCAAAAGAAGCGGCTGAAATTTGCCGTTATAACCCACTATGAAGGTTAGAGATGCATGTGCGGAAAATTCTCTCCTCCGCGCAGGCCGTAACTACGGCCGCGACAAGCCCCTGCGGCCTATCGGCAAGCAGGCGCCGGCAGGGAGGTTCACTATCGGGTCCCCCGCGATTATGATGGTCTGGCCGAGGAACGCCCCATGAGCAAGATCCACATGGTCGCCATAGACCTGGACGGCACGCTGCTGAACTCCGCCAAGCAGGTGACCGTGACCACCGCGGCCATCCTGAGGCGAGCGCGGCAGGAGGCCGGCGTGCACGTCGTGCTGGCCTCGGCCAGACCGCCGCGGAGCGTGATGCCCTTCTACAATCTGCTGGACCTGGACACGCCCATGATCTGCTACAACGGGGCCTTGGTGCTGGACCCGCCCTCCGGCACCGTGATCCTGCACCTCCCCATCGCCATCGACATCGCCCGCGACATCGTGACCTTGGCGCGGAAAGAATATCCGCAGGTGCTCGTCTCGGCGGAGATCCTCGACCGCTGGTGCACCGACCGCCTGGACCCGGCCTTTCTGACCGAGACGGGCAAGGTGTTTAACCCCGACGTCATCGCTCCGGTGGACGATTGGCTGACCGTGCCGGTGACCAAGCTGCTGCTGCTGGGCCAGCCGGAACCGCTGCTGAAGGTGGGCCGCGCGATCGTCCAGGCGCATCCCCAGCAGGTCAACGTGATGATGACCGAGGACCACCTGCTCCAGATCTGCCACGCGACGGTCTCCAAGGCCAAAGCCCTGCGTGCCGTGGCCGGGGAACTGGGCGTGGCCAGCCACGAAGTGATGGCCATCGGCGACAACGACAACGACGTGGACATGCTCCAGTGGGCGGGCATCGCCGTCGCGATGGGCAACGCCACGCCCGGCGTCCTGGCCGTGGCGGACTACGTGACCGCCCACCACGACGCCGACGGCGCCGCCAACGCCATCCTGCGGCTGATCATCGAGGGACTGCCGAAGAAAAAAGGCTCCAAGGGAAAAAGCGGAACGTAAGGCCCCCCTCGCGCCGCCATCCTCCACTGCCCCCCAACTCGCGACGACAACACCTTTTCGACCTGCCTACCGGCAGGCAAGCACAGAGGCGCAGAGAATACCCTAAGAAAGTTTTCGCCTTTAAATTCCTCCGCGTCTCTGCGCCTCTGTGTCGCTCTTGGCTGTTTCTTTCGTCTCGGCCGTGGGCCGGTTTGCTTGACTTACCCTCGCCGGGCTGCTATAGTGATTTAGCTTGATGGCCGACATCATCTACTGGCTGGGCGAACGGCCTGGGGTGTGACAGACGACGGACGATAAAAGGGTTGCAAGTCGAGCCAGGCCGCTGAGAAGGCGGCAATCCTGAGCAAATCGCCGTGGGCCGTTGAGGGTCCGCGAGGGGTTTTTGCGTTTTGTATTTTTGTTTCTGTTTTTCTGAAATTATTGTTCTTGACCGGTGCGGTGCGGGCGATACAATCGCCCCTCCCATTGGACGTCGGGCCGGCGCTTAGGCCGGCTGCGGTACGGGGCGGAACGAAAAACTGCTTTTTCAAAAGTGAACAGTGATGCCGTCACGAGGGTGTGGCCCGTCCACCGGGACGGGACAAACGATCCATGCCGGGTCCGCTTGCGAGAGACCCGGCGGCTCGAAACTCCTCGTGATTGCCTACATAAGGAATCCAGAGTTTTGAGTTACAGCCTTGATCCTTCGGTTCGCCGAGGGGTCAAGACCGGCCGGGCCACCCCTAAAACGGCCCGGCCACCAGATTCAAAGTCTTCTATCGCACGAAGCCCCCTCGTGGGGATTCAAACGATATTCAAGTGAAGAGTTTGATCCTGGCTCAGAACGAACGCTGGCGGCGTGGCTAAAACATGCAAGTCGAACGCGAAAGCCCGGGCAACCGGGCCGGTAGAGTGGCGAAAGGGTGAGGAATACATGGGTAACGTACCCCGGGCACAGGGATAGCCGCGGGAAACTGCGGGTAATACCTGATGAGACCACAGTGTCGCAGGGCACAGCGGTCAAAGGGTGGGGCCTCTTCGGAGGCCTGTCGGCCTGGGAGCGGCCCATGTCCTATCAGCTAGTTGGTGAGGTAACGGCCCACCAAGGCAACGACGGGTACCGGGACTGAGAGGTCGACCCGGCACATTGGGACTGAGACACTGCCCAGACTCCTACGGGAGGCTGCAGTAACGAATATTGGGCAATGGGCGCAAGCCTGACCCAGCGACGCCGCGTGCAGGAAGACGCTCTTCGGAGTGTAAACTGCTGTCAGGGGTTGCCAAGCGACGGAGGCTAACATCCTCCGGAGTTGAGGAGCCCCAAAGGAAGCCACGGCTAACTTCGTGCCAGCAGCCGCGGTAAGTCGAAGGTGGCTAGCGTTGTTCGGAATCACTGGGCTTAAAGCGCACGTAGGCGGCTCATCAAGTGTCCGGTGAAATCCCTCGGCTCAACCGAGGAATGGCTGGGCAAACTGATTGGGCTTGAGGCAGGCAGGGGCGAGTGGAACTCTTGGTGGAGCGGTGGAATGCGTAGATATCAAGAGGAACGCCGGAGGTGAAGACGATTCGCTGGGCCTGTCCTGACGCTGAGGTGCGAAAGCCAGGGGAGCAAACGGGATTAGATACCCCGGTAGTCCTGGCCCTAAACGATGTCCACTAGGTTGGAGGCACTCTGACGTGTTTCCGGCCGAAACGAAAGCGCTTAGTGGACCGCCTGGGGAGTACGGTCGCAAGGCTAAAACTCAAAGGAATTGACGGGTGCTCACACAAGCGGTGGAGCATGTTGCTCAATTCGATGCAACGCGAAGAACCTTATCCTGGGCTTGACATGCATGGATGCCCGCCTGGAAACAGAACGGGCTGCTCTTCGGAGTGAAACGCGCACAGGTGCTGCATGGCTGTCGTCAGCTCGTGTCGTGAGATGTCGGGTTAAGTCCCTTAACGAGCGAAACCCTTGTCGCTAATTGCCAGCGGGTAATGCCGGGAACCTTAGCGAGACTGCCGGTGTTAAACCGGAGGAAGGTGGGGATGACGTCAAGTCCTCATGGCCTTTATGCCCAGGGCTGCAAACGTGCTACAATGGCGCATACAAACCGACGCGAAACCGCGAGGTGGAGCAAATCGGAAAAAACGCGCCCCAGTTCGGATTGGAGTCTGCAACTCGACTCCATGAAGTTGGAATCGCTAGTAATCGCGGATCAGCTACGCCGCGGTGAATGTGTTCCTGAGCATTGTACACACCGCCCGTCAGGTCATGGGAGCCGGGAGCGCCCAAAACCGGCACGATTCAGTGCTGTCTAAGGCAAGCTCGGTGACTGGGACCAAGTCGTAACAAGGTAGCCGTAGGGGAACCTGCGGCTGGATCACCTCCTTTCTAGAGGATCATCTAGGCTTCGCTTCAGAGCGATCTGGGCGATTCAAATAGTCAGCACAACCTCGTCCGCCAGACCTCGCGGTCTACGGACAATTCGGCGGCGACGCCGAGCCAACGACGGCACACTGTGAACTTTTTCTGAAAAAGAAAAAGCTGCGACGCCCACAAGGCTCGCAGCTTTTCTTTTTGCCGCAACCCCCTCTCGAGGCGCACAATGGTTAGCGGCGTGAAAATCGGTTTCACAACATTATCCTGGGGCGCGGTGGGGCTCCTGTCCCACCGCGCAAAAATCGTCTCGAATAGCGTTCCAGGCGGCGGGACAGGAGCCCCGCCGCCCCTCACAACTAATGGAGAGCGCCCATGAATCGCTGGATCGTCGCTACCGTGATCGCCTGCCTAGCGGCCACGGCGATCCCCGCGGCCAGGCCGACGACGCCCCTGCCCCACCCGACACTCCTTGAAACGAGCGACACCGTGGAACTTACCAACAGCCAAATCTCGCTGGTCATCGACAAGGCCACCGGCCAGATTCTCTCCTGGCGCCTGGTCGGCGGGCCGGACGTGCTGACGACGGGCAAGACCATCTACTTCGACGCCAACGGCGGCGGGCCCAAACCCTCGCCGCGCAAGGCCGGCACCCGGCGGATGACGCACCCCGAATACCGCCTGGTCCGCAACGACAAAGACTTCATCGAGGTCGCCTTTGCCTTCGCCGGCGACGAGATTTTCCCCTTCGACACCGAGCTGCACTACATCCTGCGGCCGGGGGACAGCGGCGTGTACTGCTTTGTCGTCTATCGCCACGGTCCAGACGCCCCCCGGGCCAGCCTGGGCCAGACGCGGCTGGTGCTGAAGTTGCGGCGGGACCTGTTCACCCACTACTTCGTCAACGATCAGACGCAGGGCGAGTTTCCAAAGCTGGCCGACCCCAACGCCAAGCTCACGCCCGTGACCGACGCGACGGTGATGTTCCCCGGCGGGCGGATCGCCACCAAGTACAACCTGGCCGACTTCGAGGAGAACCATCACGTCCACGGCGTGGCCGGGCCGGCCGGCGGCGTGTGGGTCATCTCCGCCAGCAACGAGTACCTCAACGGCGGACCCACCAAGCAGGACCTCCAGGTCCACGAAGATGACGTCATCGTGCTGAAGATGCTGCACTCCGGACATTTTCTCATCCGCACGGCCATGGACTTTCCTGCCGGAGCCGGGGCGGAGTGGACCAAGCTCTACGGGCCGTTCTTCCTCTATCTCAACCGCGCCGCCACGCCCCAGGCCGCTTGGGAAGACGCCAAGGCCCGCGCCCGCCAGGAGCAGGCCGCCTGGCCGTACGCGTGGATGGATCACCCGGCCTATCCGCACGACCGCGGGCAGGTGGCCGGGCGGCTGATGATCCAAGGCCGCACGCCGGCGGCCGACGCCCGCGTAATCCTGGCCGACAAAGACGGCGACTGGCAGACCCAGGGTAAGGGCTATATCTTTTGGACGCGCACCGCCGGCAACGGGACGTTCACAATCCAGAGCGTCCGGCCGGGACAGTACACCCTCTACGCCTTCGTGCCCGGCCAGGCCGGTGAGCTTCGCCGCGACGGCGTCTCCGTGGACGCCGGCAAGACGGTGGCCTTGGGGCAAATCGACTTCCAGCCGCTGACGCACGGGCGGACGCTGTGGCAGATCGGCACGCCCGACCGCACCGCCGGCGAATTCCGCTACGGCGGCCTGCCGCGGCAGTTCGGCCTGTGGAACAAGTACCTGGCGGACTTCCCCGACGACGTGACCTTCACCATCGGCCGCAGCCGCGAGAAAACTGACTGGAACTACTGCCAGCCCGTCGTCCAGAAGCCCGACGGAAGCTGGCATTGCCCCACCTGGCGGGTGGTTTTCGACTCACCGGCCGCTCAGACCGGCAAGGCCGTCCTGATGATTGGAATCGCCGGGGCGGTGCGCGAGCCAGAACTGGTCGTCCGCGTCAACGACGCCGAGATCGGCCGCCAAAAGCTCTCCAACGACGGCAGCGTGTACCGCGACGCGACTCTGGCCGGCCAATACCGCCTGTGGACCGTGGAGTTCGACGCCTCGCTGCTGAAGCAAGGCCGCAACGTGCTGTCGCTGGAACTGGTCAAGTCCAATCCGACCGACGCCGGCTACGATCCCCTCTCGCTGCCCCGCGCGGCCATCATGTACGACTTCCTGCGCCTGGAGGTCGCGCCCTGAGTCGTTTATGTTGTATGAGACCCCACTAACTTTGGTTGTTTTCTGTTCTCTTCCGCAACAAGTAGGTTGTGACCACCGAGCAAAGACCTACAATCAGTTCCGCATCAGTGCGATCTAGCTTGCGATCTTCCCTGCCGTGCCGGGCATTCTCAGAGGCATAGCCCCAAGCCTTCGACACAATTTCGTCGAGTGGTTTTGGGAACCATTCCGGATGTCTGCTAACTAGATCACCCAAAGTAGGCTTAGCATCCTGAATGACTTCTCTGGCAACGCACTCAAGAGCTGCCATAGCGTGATGAACTGAACCGGACAAATCCGGATCAGGTCGTCGCGATAAGTCCCGTATCGCCTCTGCGATTTCTCCTTGCGCAGTGCTCAAACCAGATGACGAAATGACCTCTATAGCGGTACGAACGAGTTCTTCGTGGGTATCGCTCCCACGAATTTGGATCAGGTTGTCCTTAAGTTGCCACCCAACGCCCATCTCACGAAGGCAATCGTTTATCTCTTGGGAAAAAGCGTCCCTCTCTCCCCATGATGGCTGCCTACGGCACTGGGCAATAGTCTCTACGATATCATAGAATCGGTACCACTCGCATGTAGAGGCAAGCTCCTTAACTTCGTTCCAAATGTTCGGGTATTCTGACCAGTTTTGAGGATTGGGTGGCACCCGCAAGATGCGGCAGACAATGTCCCGTAACATAGACGGGGTAAGTCCACACTCTTGCTTGGCTGCTTCGAGGACAACGTGGCGGAAACCCGCTGGCGCATCTTCCCAGATTGTTATCTCTCTATCGCCTGGAGCATGCCCGTACCGCTTCGAGAATGGTTCTTGCTTCCCCTCTTTGCTCATTTATCTATGTTCTCCGCTAACAGCCCTATCCGCTCCCGGTTAGGTTGTAGGGAAACGGCGATGCATACATATTGTCACATCTTCTTCCAGGCGCTAAGGCTTTCCTATGATAGCGTGTTTCACTGTCCATTGGCACACCAGACAAGGAGTCCGCGATGGAATATCGTGTGTTAGACAGCAGCGATGTGAAAGTTATGGCCATCATGTACGACTTCCTGCGCCTGGAAGCCGCGCCGTAATGAGAAGCCCCGCCCGTCAGGGCGGGGATGGTGCTCTTCGGCAAAATCATCCCCGGCCTTACGGCCGGGGCTTCTGTTAGAGGGATGGCGCCGGCGCGCCGGGGTTGCATCGCGGCCCGCGCCCGTGTACGTTTCGCTCTTTCATGCCTGGCGAAGAACCCATTCCCCTGTCCGCCGTCGCCGCCGACCCGGCCGCCGCTCACCGGCGACGGGGATTGTTCTTCCTGGGCTGGGCGGTGGCCGGGGCGGGCGTCACGATGGCCCTGCAGATGGGCCTGAACGCCAACTTCCTGTGGGAACAGATCAGGATTTCCGGCCAGCAGCTCGGTTTTCTGGAGGCCGCCCGCGAAAGCTGCGGCATTACCGCCTTCCTGCTGCTGGCGCTGATGGCGGGGCTGGCCGAACCGCTGGTCGGATCGGCCATGCTGATCCTGGTAGCCGTGGGCCTGGGGGCCTATTTTCGCGCCGGCAGTTTCACTCAGATCGTGCTGCTGAGCCTGGTCTGGAGCCAGGGCCTGCACATCTGGATGCCGCTGCCCAACTCCATAACGCTGGCCCTGGCGGAGCCCGGCCGCGCGGGCCACCGCCTGGGGCAAATCCAGGCCAGCAGCGTCCTGGGCTTCGGGGCGGGGCTGGCCGGGGCCTACGTGCTGACGCGCCTGGGCGTGCCGATGCGCCCGCTGTACCTGGTGGCCTCGGCCGCGGCGGTGATGGCCGCGGCGGCGTGCCTGGGCATTCCCCGGCAGATTCGCGCCTCGCGCGCCCCGCTGGTGCTGCGGCGACGCTACGGACTGTACTACATCCTGTGCCTGCTGGAAGGCTGGCGCAAGCAGATATCGATCTCGTTCGCCACCTACCTGCTGGTGAAGGTCTACGGGGCGCCGCTGACGCACATGCTGCTGCTGTCCGGCTGCGTCCAGACCGTCGGATACTTCGCCTCCCCGGCCGTCGGCAAGCTCATCGACCGCATCGGCGAACGGAAGATCCTGCTGTTCTATTACAGCTGCCTGACGGTTTTCTTCGTCGGCTACGCGACCATCCCCAACCGGGCGGTGCTGTACGCGCTGTACGTCGTCGACAACGCGTTCTTCGTCTTCGCCCTGGCGCTGACCACCTACGTCAATCGCATCGCCCCCTCCCGCGAGCACACCTCCACGCTCAGCATGGGGATCGCGATGAACCACGTTGCGGCCGTGCTGATGCCGCTGGTGGGCGGCTTGCTGTGGAGCCGTTTGGGCTACTCCTGGGCGTTCCTGACAGGCGTGCTGGCGGCCGGCGGAAGCATTCTCGCCGCCCTGCGGGTCGGCCGGCATACCCCGGCGGCAGTCAGCCCGCCGTCGCGGTGACGGGCGATGATGGCCGGACCCTGGCGGCTTTGCGAATCACGCCTATAATGAGGCGAGCCGCTATCCCCGAAGTCTGAGGCGAAGGAGTCCGCTCATGGAATATCGCAAGCTGGGCAGCAGCGACGTGAAGGTCTCGGTCGTGACGTTCGGGGCCTGGGCCATCGGCAGTTGGATGTGGGGTCCGCAGAACGAGGCCGACGCCGTCGCCGCCATCGAAACGTCCGTCGCCGAGGGCGTCACCTCCATCGACACGGCGCCCGTGTACGGATTCGGCTACAGCGAGGAGCTTATCGGCAAAGTCCTGGCTGGGCCGAAGCGCGACAAGGTGCAGATCCTCACCAAATACTGCATCCGCTGGGACAAGCAGGAGGGCGAGTTCTACTTTGAGTCCACCGACAACGCCGGCCGGCCCGTCAAGCTCTATCTCAACGCCCGCAAGAAGGACATCCTGGAGGAATGCGAGCGGAGCCTGCGGCGGCTGAAGACCGACCACGTCGACCTGTATCAATGCCACTGGCGCGATCACACCACGCCGGTGGCCGAGACGATGGAGGCCATGGACAAGCTGCTGAAGGATGGCAAGATTCTCGCCGCCGGCGTGAGCAACTTCACCGCCGCCGAGACCGAGGAGGCCGCTAAGAGGGTGCCCCTGGCCTCCTACCAAGGGCCCTACAGCATGGTCAAGCGCGACCTGGAGAAGGACGTCATCCCCTTGTGCCGCCGTCGCGGCCTGGCCGTGCTGGCGTACAGCCCGCTGCAGCGCGGGCTGCTCACCGGTAAGTTCACCGAGGCCAGCCGGTTCGCCAAGGGCGACAATCGCCCCGACAGTCCTTATTTCAAGGGCGAGAACCTCAAACGAGTCAACGCGATGCTGGACGAGCTGCGCCCCATCGCTTCCGCCCACAAGGCCACGGTGTCGCAGGTGGTCATCCAGTGGACGATCCATCAGCCGGGTGTCACCGCCGCGCTGGTGGGGGCGCGAAACGCCCAACAGGCTCGCGAGAACGCCGCGGCCGCCGCGCTGGTCCTCAGCGCCGAGGAAATGGCGCGCGTCAACGAGCTGGTGGACAATCTAAAGCTGGAGACGGCGACGCGCTAGTTCCGGCCGGCCCAGCGAAGTCGGCCGTCGGCCCGTACCAGCAGCAGGCACACCGTCCGCGACGCGCCGCCCGAAGTCACGCGCAAGGCCGCGCGAGTCACGTCCTCGCCGAAGCGATCCAGGGCCTCCAATTCCACCGCCTCCGCCTTGGCCAGTTGAATCAATGTCGCCTCCAGCGACTGGGCCTGAAGCTCCGTCAATCCGCCCGCCATCTGCCGCCGCAGGACCGCTTCCAGCCCGGTCGCGTCAGCCGAGCGGAGGGCCGCGACCATGCCCCGCACTTCCTGGCCCTCGGGTCCATCCTTGCCCAGCGGCCGGCGCGCGTACTCCTTGGAGCAGCCGGGCCAGGCCAAGGCCGCGAACAGAACCGCGGCGACGATCGCGCTATTGATCATAATGCGGGACATTGCTCGCTCCCACAAACCCCAGCTTGTGCTCCGCGTCGAGCATCGTTCCGCCCTCCAGGCCGAAGGAGCCCGCCCTGCCGTCGGCGGTGAGGGCGTTGACCTTGTCCATGTGGCGGAAGTGCGTGGCGGGCGTTTTGTTGTCCCCCCAGGCCCCCAGCGTGACGGGGTCCAGCGACGTACTGTTCTGGAAGATCGGCACGCCGGCCGGCTTCCAGAACATGGCCGAGTCGGCAAAGACGAACAGGTCAGACGGATTTTTCAGATCCGCCATCCGCTTGGTGGGCATGGGGTTGCCCTTGGCGTCCTTCCGCCCCCAGAACGGCGGGTCCAGGCACCAGGCGTTGTAGCCATAGGTGGTCGTCGGCTCGTTGACGCGCCCTTGCGGCACGTAGCTGCCCCACGGCAGCTGCGGACACCAGAAGGTCCTCAGCCCCGTTTCACAATAGACCAGCAGCGGGCTGTGCTGCGTGTCCACCGGCACGGACGACGTGCCCCAGAAATAGCTGCCGGTGGTGTAGCAGGGCCAGAACATCCCGTTGGAGGCGTTGTGATACAGGGCCATCGACACGCCCAGGGCGTGCAGGTTCGTCAGGCACGTGGCCGATCGGGCCAGGTCCTTGGAGGCGGCCAGCGAGGGCAGAATCGCGCCGATCAGCAACGTCATAATGCTAATGACGACCAGCAGTTCCAGCAGCGTGAAGGCGTGATGTGCCGTTTTGCAGTGCATAGGTTTTTCAAATTCCGGCAAATTCCAGCGGGGGCTCGAGCACCACTAACAAAAAACCCTCCGGGCCCGAGCCCTTCCGCCGGAAAAACTTTCATCCAACGATCCAACTATCCAACGTTTCGTCGCAGCCACAACAGCGAACCGCCGGCCAGCAAAACAATCGTGGCCGGCTCGGGTATCGAAGCCGACGAGGAAGGCGCCTGGCCGAACCCCCAGAACCGGGCCAACGCGCTGAAGTCGTCGCCGTTCACGACGCCATCGCCGGTGAAGTCGCCGTCGGCCCAGGTCCTGCCGCTCTGCATCCAGTTTCTGGCGATCGCGCCGAAGTCGGCGTCATCGACGCTGACGTCTCCCGTCGCGTCGCCGGGCAGGCGCGGCGCGTCGTCCAGGCCGTAAATCCATCCATCGGCGCAGCCGTTGGTGGCGATGCGGCTGCTGGCGCCGACCCAGGACAGGGCCCAGTCGGCTGAGGGGTCCTTGCCCCAATAGTGCCACCACATCGCCCCGCCGCCGTAGCCGGAGTTGCTGTGACCTTCATACGAGATGCCGTCAATGTAGGTGCCAAAGTACGGATCGTTCACGCGTACCGTGGTCAGCGTGGTGCCGGACTCGATGAGGTCCATCAGGCCGATGCCGGTGGTGTTGGCGTCGCTGAAGGACACGCCGAAAGCGTATATGGCCCCGTCGCTGAACTCCAACAACACCTTGGCAAATTTGTCGCCGCTGCCGACGTAGGCGTAACTCGCCCCGGCCGCGGTCATGGAGGCCAGGGATATTCCCGCGATCAACGCAAATGTGACAACTCTCATGATGCAATCCTTTCGAGCTTCTCGGGCGGCCCATCGGCCGCCGCCTTCCTTGCCCCCTGACCAGAGGCCAGGGGGACGTGCGTGCATACCAAAACCACAGTGTCGACTCTTTAAAGTTCCTGGAGTTCCTTTCGATCCTTCCCTTATCGCACCGGATGGCGGCTGATGGGCGAGCCCGGGCGCAAGGCCGGTCCATCGGCAACCTGTCGGGGATTGGAGGCGAAGGCCGGGCGGGCGAATGCCGCGTTGGGCGGGCCAGCGGTTCGCGTCTCGGCCATGCCGCACATGAAAAACCCCGGAACCTCGCGTCCGCCGCGGCCCCGGGGCATCGTGCGTCAGAAAACACGATCCGGTCAGCCGATGACTCGCGGAGGCTCAACCAGGTTGGTTGCAGGCAGGTCTTCTGGCTCCCGGGTCGTCCTTCCGCCGCGCCTTCCCATCCCGACCACGCGTCGAGACAGTGGCCTTACGTGCGGCGGTCGTCGCCGGTTACAGCGGCGCGTCCGCGGCCGACTTTCACGGCCTTCCCTGTTGGCCCTTGCGGGCACCTGCAACGAAAAGAACTTTAGCGGCGTGCATCACTCCCTGTCAAGAAATTTTAGACTATTAGACTGTTAGACTGTTCGACTGTTAGGAAGAACCAGGACAAGCCTTGGAGTTACAACTCTTCGATCACGGCTTGGACGATGCGCGGCTTGACGGCGTCGAGGGGTTCGGTGCTACGGAAGCCGGCGGCGCGCTGATGCCCCCCGCCGCCGAAGCGCTGGGCGACGGCGGAGACGTCGATTCGCCGGCGGCTGCGGAGGCTGACGCGGGTCATGCCGTCCACCTCCGTCAGCAGGACCGCCGCCTCCACGCTGCCGATGCGCAGGGCCTCGTTGATGAGGTTTTCCGTCTCCTCGGCCTTGGCGCCGGCGGCGGCGAAGTCGGCCTTGCGGATCGTCATCACGGCCAGTTGCCCCTCGCCGTGCAGTTCCAGGCTCGCCAGCATCCGCGCGGTCAGCTTCAGGCGCTGCGGCCGATCGTTGCGGAACAAGCGGTCGTAGAGGCCAGTGGCGGCCACGCCGGCTTCCAGCAGCGCCGCGGCGCGGCGGAGGCAGCGGGCGTCGGTGTTGGCGAACTGGAACCAGCCCGTGTCGCTGACTATGGCCGTCAGCATCGCCTCGGCCGTCGTTAGGTCCATCGGCCAGCCCAGGGCCTCGAGCAACTCCGCCAACATCACGCCGCAGGCGGCCGCGGAAGGATCGTTCCACAAGAGGCCGCCTAACCGGCCCGGCGTGGCGTGGTGGTCGATGACCACCAGCTTATCCGCCACGGCCGGAAGGTGCTTGTCCAAGCCGTCCAGTTGCCCCAGAACGCTGGTGTCCACGATCACGACCAGCTCCGCGCGGCCCGCCAGCTCGGCGAATCGCTCCACGCCGGCGGGGGTCTCGGCGGCGAACAGGAACGCGTAGCGCATCGGGACGCCGTCCGGCATGAGCATTGCGACCGTCTTGCCGGCGGCGCGGGCCGACCGCGTCAGCGCCGCCATCGAGCCCAGGGCGTCGCCGTCCGGCCGGGCGTGCGTCACGACCAGCAGCGACCCGGCCTTGCGCAGGGCGGCCAGCACTTTGGCAGGAACTTTACCGGCAGATTTGGCGGACACGCTCCACGTCCTTTGCGATTTGCGCCCGTAGCTCATCCACGCCGGCGAACTTTTGCTGGTCGCGCAGGCGGGCGACGAAGCTCAGCTGCATCGGCTGGCCGTAGCAGTCGGCGTCGATGTGCAGCAGATACGCCTCGACCGCGCGGCCGGGGATCGGCCCCAGCGTGGGCTTGTGGCCGATGCTGATCGCCGCGGGCGTGCGCCGGCCGCCGACGACCGCCCGGCCGGCGTAGATGCCGTCAGCGGGAACGACCTGCTCGGTCGGCTCGATGTTGGCGGTGGGAAATTGCATCGTGCGGCCCTGGCCCTGGCCGGCGACCACCGTGCCGAACAGGGTGAATTCCCGGCCCAGGCAGCGGTGGGCGTCGGCGACCCGGCCGGCGACGATGAGGCTGCGAATCAGCGAGCTGGAAATCCGGCTGGCGCCCTCGGGAAAGTCCAGTGTGACGGCCTCGATGACGTGCACGCCGAAGCCCGCACGCCGGCCCCAGTCTTCCAGCGTCCGCACTGTGCCGCTGCGCCCGCGGCCGAAGAAAAAGTCCTCTCCCTCCACCAGGTGCGCGGGGGCGAACGGCCCCAGAAGCACTTTGGGGACGAACTCATCCGGCTCCATGCCCAGCAGGGCCGGCTCGGCCTTTAGCGTGACCACCCAATCGGCCCCGCCGTCCAGCAGCAGGCGGCACCGCTCGGCGTGAGGCGAGATCCGCCGGGGCGGGTCGGCCGGCCGAAGGACCAGGTCCGGCGGCGGGTCGAACGTCAGGGCGATCACGGCGGCGTTTTGGGCGTCGGCCAGGCCGCGGGCGGTATCCAGGATCCTCTGGTGGCCCAGGTGCACGCCATCGAAGTTGCCGATGGTCAGCACGCCGCCCCGCACCTCGGCGGGCAGCGACTCCAAACCCTGAATGCACCGACGGTCCATTTCTGCTCTGCGCCTCTCTATTTCGCCCGCACCACCGGCATCGCCTCGCCGGTGGGAATCAGCTCGACCTTCACATCGTAGGTTTGCTCCAGCAGGTCCTCGCGAATGACGGCCGAGGCCTCCCCGGCGGCCACGACTTCCCCGGCGCGCATCAGCATCAGTTCATCGGCAAACCGCGCGGCCAGGTTTACGTCGTGGCTGATGCACACCACGGCCATTCCCCACTCGTGCGCCAGCCGCTGCATCATGCGATTGACCACGAGCTGATTGCGCAGGTCCAGGTGGCTGGTAGGCTCGTCCAGCATCATCACCGACGGCTGCTGGGCCAGCGCGCGGGCCACCATCGCGCACTGGGCCTCGCCGCCGGACAATTCTTCCAGCGTCCGGTCGGCCAGCTCCGCCACACCGGTCATCCTCATCGCCTGATGCGCCACGGCCAGGTCGTGCTGGCCCACCAGGCCCAGCAGGCCGGTGTGCGACAGCCGGCTCATCAACACCAGCTCCTGCACGGTGAACGCAAAGGCCGATTGCGGCGTCTGCGGCACATAGGCCATCAGCCGCGCCAGGCCGCGGCGGGAATATCGGCCCAGGGGCTTGTCGTCCAGGCGTATCTCTCCGCCTACCGGGCGGAGCTGTCCCAGCAGGCAACGCAGCAGCGTGGTCTTGCCGGAACCGTTGGGTCCAAGCACGCACAGCAGCTTGCCGGCTGCGGCGGTCAGGCTCACGCCGCGCAGCACGGGCCGGTCCAATTCATAGGCGAAGACCAGGTCCTTGGCCGCCAGGATGTGCGGATCGCTCATAGCGGGGCCTCCCGGCTGCGGCGGCGGAGCAGGAAGATGAAGAACGGCCCGCCCGCCAGCGCCGTGATGACCCCCACCGGCACCGAGCCCACCGCGACCCACTCCCCGGCCGTGCGGCAGAGCGTGTCGGCGAGCATCAGGAAGATCGCCCCCACCAGCCCGCACCAGACGGCCAGGCGGCGATGGTCCGGGCCGACGAGCAGGCGGCAGGCGTGCGGCACGATCAGGCCTACGAAGCCGATCGGCCCGGCCAGGGCCACCGCCGCCGCCGTCATCACCGCGGCCACCGCGAAGGTCTCCACGCGCAGGCGGCGGACGTGCACGCCGATGGAGGCCGCCACGTCGTCGCCCAGCCCCAGGGCGTTGAAGGCCGCCCCGCGAACCAGCAGCACGCCCCAGCCCGCCACAGCCGCTGCGGCGCAGACGACCAGCAAGGAGACGTCGGTCGTGTCGCGGATCTGCCCCATGCCCCAGCCGACGAAGTTGAGGATGTCATTGGGATTGGCCACCAGCAGGATGGCCAGCATCAGCGCGCCGTTGAAAACGTTGACGATCACGCCCGACAGCAGCAGCACGTACGGGTCCAGGTGGCCGTGCCGCTGGGCGATGCCGTAAACCACCAGGCACGTCGCCAGCGCCCCCACCAGCGCCAGGATCGGCTCGCTGGCCCAGCCGGCCAGGCCGATGGCCCCCGCCAGCACGCCGCCCACCAGCACGCCCACGCCCGCCCCGGTGGACACGCCCAGGATGTAGGGCTCGGCCAGCGGATTGCGGAGCATCGCCTGAAGGGCCATGCCGGCCGTGGCCAGCGCCGCCCCCACCGTCGCCGCCGTCGCCAGACGCACCAGGCGCATCGCCCAGACCGTCCAGCCGAACCGCGCGATGCCGATGAAGCTGCACCCAATCGCCACGCCCGCCGCCAGGGCCGCCAGAATGCCCAGATCGACGGCCAGCGACCGGAAGTTCACCACGGCCGTCGGCTCATGGCCGGGAGCGTTAGTGTCCATGGCTGCCTCCGCCGCCGGCGGGATGGATCATGTCGGCCAGGTCCGCCGTGAACGACGCCATGGCCGCACAGGGAATCGTCCACCGCCGGTCGGTCACCAGATAGACCCTGCCGTCCCGGACGGCCGGAACGTCCTTGAGGCCCTCCAGGAACTTTTTGGCGCGCTGGGCCTCGGCGCCGGCGGCCACCTGGCAGATGAGCACTTCCGGGGCGGCCGCCATGATGCCCTCAGCCGTCATCGTCGTCCAGCCGGAATACTTTTCAGCCACGTTGATGCCGCCGGCGACTTGGATCATCTGATCGACGAACGTATCGCGCCCGCCCGTGCCGAGGGATTGGTAATCGGTGAGGAACAGCACCGCCGGCCTCGGCTTGCCCGCGACGCGCTGGCGGACCTTCTCCAGGGCATCCTGGAAAGTTTTACGGGCGTCGAGGCCTTTTTGCCTCTGGCCGGCGAGGGCGGCGATCTGCTCCAGGGCCGCGGCGATGTCGTCGAGCGTCTCGATGGTGATGCGCTCGATTCGGATGTTGGGATCCAGCCTGCGGACGGCCGCGAAGCGGTCCACGTTCATCTGCACCAACAGCACGTCGGGCCGGACGGAAAGCACCGCCTCGTCGTTGACGGAGAACGCATCGCCGACGACGGGCCGCCGGACGCCGTCGGGCTGCACGTCTTGCGTGGTCACGCCGACCAGGTGGTCGCTCAGCCCCAGCTCAAAAATCATGGCCGTGATCGCGGGCGAAAAGCTCACGATCCGCGGCGACGGCGCGTTGCGGACGGCCGCCTGCTCGTGGCAGGACGGCAACACCGTCAGAAGGACTATGGCCGTCAGGAAACGCTTCATGCCCGCACACAATGATAGGTGAGGTTCGACCACGCTGACGCGATGGTAGGTTTGAGATAACGCTCCGTCAAGTCGCGGCCGCGCGAGGCTCTCCGCTTGACTTTGGGCCGCATAGAGATAAAATGCCGCTCGCTTCGACCTCCGCTGGGGGAAGCGGCGGAGTTTGTTGCAAGTCGCAAGGCGAGTAGCGATCCCGCTCACTCGTTCCCGCCTGAAGCCCGCACGGGCAAGTTTCCATAGTGTGCCTAAACATGTGTTGCCGTCTGTTGGGTGATCCTGTTGCCGGAATGCAAAGAGCCCCGACAGTTCTGACAGCGGGACAGCCATTCAAATCGTCTCAAGGGCAGTATGTCTTGGAAACCATCGGGGCCCGTTTGAAAGGAAGGGTATTTCGATGAAGGGCAAGTCCTACTTTATGATTGCTGCTTTTGCTGTGTTGTTCGTAGCAGTTAGTTTAGCGTCCGGAGAAACGTTGCAGATATCTTCCACCGACAATGGAGTGTGGACTTCGCCACTGGAGGCAGGCAGAGCTTACGTATTCATTGCCTCCGGTACGTGGATTGCCAGCAAAACCCAGTATGAGAACTATGGCACCTTGCTCTGTGATGCAGAATGGACCTTACCTGGCCAAGACCAAAACGTCCCCTGGGTTGAATTGTATGACACGCATCAGTATTCGGACGACATCCACGACATCACGATAAATGGTGCCTACGTCGATTGGTTAGGCTCCTCAGACGGAAACAGTTGGGAACCTCATGTGTTCTCGTCAAACCACATCTACCGCTATTACTTTATGGGAACCGGTGAAGCGGTGTATTTGGCCATTAGCGATGACTACAGGGTTGACAATTCGGGCAGCGTAACAGTCGAGGTAGTTCCTGAGCCTGCGATGCTGTCATTGTTGACCTTGGGCGGACTGGCAGTGTTGCGGCGACGCAGGTAAGCGGTACGCGTTCTGCAAGTAGTTCGACGGGCGGACCTTTTTCTGAAAAAGGTCCGCCCGTTGCATTATTCCTTCAAAGGATTGTCGCGACCGGTCAGGCCACGACTTCTTTCATGGCCGCCGGGAGGAAGTCCAGCAGGTCGGAGGCGATCAGGGAGACCTGGCCGAGCTGCTCAGCCGCCAGGTCGCCGGCCCGGCCGTGGCAGCGGACGGCCAGGCAGGCTGCTTCAAACGGTTTCAGCCCTTGGCCGATGAGGGCGGCGGTCAGGCCCGTCAGCACGTCACCGGTGCCGCCGGTGGCCATGCCGGGGTTGCCCGTTTCGTTGACGTACACCCGCCGGCCGTCGGAGACGACCGTGCCGGCGCCCTTCAGCACGCAGACAATCGCACCGGCGCCGCGTGGCGCGGCGGCTAGCCAATTCTTCATCGCGGCCCGGACGGCCGATTCGCGACGGGCCTGGATATCCTTCGTCGGCCGCTGCGTCAGGCGTGAGAACTCGCCGGGGTGCGGCGTGAGGATCAGCGGGCAGCGGCGAATCGCGGGCCAGCCGTCGATGGCGGCCAGGTTGTTCAAGCCGTCGGCGTCGAGGACCACCGGGCACGTCAGCTCCAGGGCGGCGCGGACGATCTGCTGCTGGACGCTTCCCGTGGCCATGCCCGGCCCGATGGCCAAAACGTCGGCCCGGCCGGCGGCTTGGACCACCTGCCGCACGGCCTCGGCCTGCAACTGGCCGCGGTCGTCCGCCGCCAGCGGAATGGACGTGGCGCAGGGACACACGGTGGCGATGAACGGTTGGACGGTTCGCGGCGCGGCGAAGGTCACCAGACCCGCCCCGCCGCGCAAGGCCGCGTTGCAGGCCAGGCCCACCGCCCCGATCATCCCCGACGAGCCGCCCACGACCAGCACGCGGCCGAAGTCGCCCTTGTGGGCGTCGCGACGCCGCGGGGCCAGGTGAGCCACCGTCTGAATCCGTTTGACGCTTTTCGCCATTGCCACTGTCTTCGCCTTCGCCATGGTTTAGTCCCCGCTCTTGCCGGGCGCAGTCCGGCGATTGATCATCGCGGCAATGTAGCCGGCGGCGAATCCGTTGTCGATGTTCACCACGCTGACGGATGAGGCGCAACTGTTCAACATGCTCAGCAGGGCCGCCAGGCCGCCGAAGCTGGCACCGTAGCCCACCGAGGTCGGCACGGCGATCACCGGCACGGCCACCAGCCCGCCCACCACGCTGGCCAGGGCCCCTTCCATGCCGGCCGCGACGACCACCACGTGAGCCTGCTGGAGCGAGGCGCTCTCCGCCAGCAGCCGGTGCAGGCCGGCCACGCCCACGTCATAGTGCGTGGTGACCCGCTGATCCATGATCTCAGCCGTAACGCGGGCCTCCTCGGCCACGGGCAGGTCGCTGGTGCCGGCGGCCACGACCGCGATGTGCCCCGCCGGGGTGGGCGGAGAGCCTTGGCGAAGCGTGATCGCCCTCGCCAACTCGTGATACTGGGCGGCGGGAAAGGCGCTCGCGACGGCCTCGTACGTCGGGCGGTCGGCCCGCGTAGCCAGGACGTTGCCGCCGTGCTCGGCCAGGCGATGGAAAATGCTCTGCACCTGATCGACGGTCTTGCCGGCACAGAGGATCACCTCCGGAAAGCCGCAGCGGATGGCACGGTGGTGGTCCACCCGCGCAAAGCCCATGTCCTCGAAGGGCATATGCCGCAGTTGCGAGATGGCCTGCTCGACGGTGAGCTTGCCGCTTCGCACGGCTTCCAGGAGTTGCTTGAGGGCGTCTGCGTTCATGATGGCATTATACCCGCCCGGCGGCGTGCGTCATCGCCGCACGGTGGCAAAGGCTTCCAGGTCCAGGTCGGCCGTTCGGCCGCTGCGCAGGTAGTGCCAGGCCAGGCCGGCCGTCTGGGCCGCGTTGTCCACGCAATAGCACAACTGCGGCATGCGGAGCGTGCAGCGGCACTTTTCAGCCAGTTCCCCGGCCGCCTGGCGCAAGGCCGAGTTAGCCGACACGCCGCCGCCGAGGATCAGCGTCCGGGCACCGGTGACCTTGGCGGCGCGGCGGAGCTTGGAGATCAGCACGTCCACCACGGCGGCCTGGAAGCTGGCGGCCACGTCGGCCAATTCCTGCTTCGTCAGATAGGCGGCACCCTTGCCGGCGCCGGCGCCTGCCACGGCGCGGGCTTGACGCTTCAGGCCGGGCGTACCGTTGACGTGGTACAGCACGGCCGTCTTCAGCCCGCTGAAGGAAAAATCCAGTCCCGGCGCGCCGGGACCACGCAAGAAAGATCGCGGGAACGCGACGGCTTGGGGGTTGCCGCCGGTGGCCAGGCGGTCGATGACCGGCCCGCCGGGATAGCCCACCTGGAGGATGTGGGCCACCTTGTCGAAGGCCTCGCCGGCGGCGTCGTCGATCGTCGTGCCGATCAGCTCCAGCTCCGTCGGCCCGGTGCAGCGGTACAGCGCCGTGTGCCCGCCGGAGCAGATCAGCGCCGCGGCGGGATAGTCGATAGGCTCGGCGTCCAGGGCGGGCGAATAGGCGTGGGCATAGACGTGGTTGACGCCCACCAGCGGCACGTCCCACACCCACGCCAGCGTCTTGGCCGCCATCAGGCCTACCAGCAGCGAGCCGATGAGCCCCGGTTCATTCGTGACGGCCACGGCGGCGATCTGATCGGGCCTGACGCCCGAGGCCTTCAGGGCCGAGTCGAGAACAGCGTTGATGGCCTCGATGTGGGCGCGGGAGGCCACCTCCGGCACCACGCCGCCGAACCGGGCGTGCAGGTCGATCTGACTGGCCACGACGTTGGACAACACCCGTCGCCCTTCGGCCACCAGGGCGCAGGAGGTCTCGTCGCAACTGGTCTCGATGCCCAGAATGATCGTCGCATCAGCCATAGGCGATTGCAGGCTCGTGTCGGTGGCGGTTTTCGGGCTATCGCGCGGCGGCTTTCCTCGTGAAGGCCGCGGGCGCCAAGGCCGAGGGCGATTGTTTCAGAAGTGCGTCGAACGCCTCAGGATCAGCCAGAAGCTCCACGGCCTTGCGAAGCTGGTCGTCCAGGGGAAGCAAAAGGTCCGCCGGCTGCTTGGCGGCTGGGGCGGCCGCCGGCAGCGCCGCCTTGGGACGCTTTCCTGCAGCGGCGGTGACCGCGGCCGTCGTCGGCGTGGGAGGCGCCGGCACCTCCAGGCGAGGGCGAAGCCGCGACAGGCGGAACGCATTCAGCGGCGAGAGCTTTATTTCCACGTCCGGGTCCACGCCCCAGGACGCGCTGCCCGGTTGGCGCTGGATCGACCGGCCGTCGCCCACGAGAAATTCGGCGGTCGTGAGGTTCATCTCGCCCACGTCGTCGGGCAGGCGGAACATGCTCTGGATGTATCCTTTGCCCTTGGTCCGCGTGCCGACCAGCACGGCCCGGCGGTTGGCGGCCAGGGCCCCGGCGACAATCTCGGCGGCCGAGGCTGTGCGGTCGTTGATCAGCACGACGATTCGCAGGTCCTCACGGTACGTCCCTTCCGACCGGGCCGTCCGCGGCCGATCCTTGCCGGACTTGTCCTCCAGCGTCACGATGGGGCCTTCTTTGAGGAACAGGTCGGCCACGTCGACGGCGGCGGGGAGCTGCCCGCCGGGGTTGTCCCGCAGGTCCAGCACCAGGCCGCCGAACGTGTCGAGCCCCCGCAGGGCGACCTGCACCTCCTCGGCCGTGCGACGCACAAATTCATTAATATGGATGTACGCGATGGGCGGCTTGCTCCAGGCCAGGTAATTCCACTGGCCCCTGTCGCCGCGCCACAGTCCCGTGACCGATTCCACCGGAAACTCCTGGCGGGTCAGCGCCAGGGACCGGACCTGGTCGTCGCTCGAGACGGTCTCCAACTTCACGGAGCTGCCCACCGGCCCATCGTTGACGAGCCGCTCCGCCTCCGCCGCCGACAGCCCCTCCACGGCCCGGCCGTCCACCGTCAGCAGGGCCTCCCCGGCGGCCACGCCGGCACGCGCGGAGGGCGAACCCGGCAGGATCCGGCTCACCTCGACATGATCGCCGACCTGATCCAGCTTCAGCCCCACGCCGCGGTCGATGCCTTCCATGCGGTGACGGAACGCCTCGACCTTTTCAGGCGGGATATACGTGGAGTACTCGTCCGCCGCGGCCGCCATGCCCCCCACCGCGCCGCGGACCAGCTCGGCGTCATCGCGAGGACGGTAACCTTTGTCCTTGATGAGATCGTAGGTCTCCACCAGCGGGCGAAGCGGCGGCCGGACGCCGGCCTCCTTGGGCGGCTGGACCGCCGGCTTCCTCGCCCACACCAGGATCACGGCGGCGGCAAGGAGAAGAATCGCCCAAATGAGGTTGCGCTTTGTCATACAGGACGGACCTTGGCGGGCGGCGAAGACTTCCGGGAATGGGCAGGGGCGGAATTGAACCGCCGACACCATGATTTTCAGTCATGTGCTCTACCGGCTGAGCTACCTGCCCGCGCGCCGCGGCGCCGGAGGCCTTCACGAGGAAAGCCCCGCGCCGGTGACCATTCACTCTAGCGGCCTCGGCGATGCTGTCAAGCCTTCGGCCATCTGTGGCTATTCCTCAGCCGGCGTTTCCACCGGTAGGCCGCCCTGGCGAGGCCTGTACTCCAGGCGCTGGGCGATGTTCGGCAGGCCAAACCAACCCACTCGGCTGCGCCACTGGTCGCTAATCTCCAGTTGAGCGGCCAGGATGCCTTTGAGGCGGGCATACTCGCCGGCCACCGGCGGCTCGTAACCCGTCCGTTCCATGACTAGCACTTGCCGGGCGAACGGGATCGACACCATGCCTACCGTCGGCGGTTTGGAGGGGTACGGCGGCTCGATATTGACCGGGGCCAAGGCGAAGGCCGCGTTCATGAAGGTCTGCACGTCGGCGGTGTCCTTGAAGTCCAGGCCCGGCACCTCCGTCAGCGGGTAGATGAAAGGCGGCTGCATCGCCAGCGTGACGAATGACATCTGGCCGGTCATCCCTGCCATCGCCTGATACTGCCGCTGGGGCGAGGTTTCTATGCGGCGGGCGAACGGGCCGGTCTGGAATGTCTCGAGTCCGGCCTTCTTGGCCGCAGCTTGCAGGCCGGACTTGGCCGCCTCTTGGCGGACCTGTTTGGCCTTCTCATCGGCCCGCACGAAGGCGGCGCCGATCCGAATGTCCTGCTTGACCTTGTCTTTCAGGCCCGGCACGTCGTCAAGGCGCTGAGGCATGTGCGAGGGCTTGGCATCGGCCAATTGCCACAGCAACCGGCCCGGCTGCGGACCGACCACGATCATGCTCGGACCGTCGCTGCCCACTTTCAACCCGCCGCCCGGCACGGACCGCCCGAACGGCTGGGCGGTGAAGACGAGCCGAACCAGCGGCTCCTCGGAGGACGTGTAGCTGTGTCCCAGGACCTCATCCGCCTCCATCTCATTAAGGTCCATCGGAGGCGTCTGCCGCATCAGGAGGGGGAAGAAGTCCACGCTCCCGTCGCCGCCTACGGAGAACAGGTCGCCTTTGAGGCCCACCGTCTCCGCCCACTTCAGCTTCGGCCACTTAAGTTGCACGCACAGCTTGTCCAAGGCCTCGCCCAGCGTGATGCTGTCGGCGTCGATCGTCACCTTGACGTTGGGGTCCAGCGTTTTGTCCCCTTGCGGGCCCCAGGGAAACGCGATGGCCTCCAGGCCGGCTTTTTCCGCCAAGGCCGCGACGGCCTGCTCCAGCGGCTGGGCGCGAAGGTGCACGTCGGTCAGCGGCTTGGCCAGGACGGCGTCGGCCGGGACCGTCATCCGCGCCAAGGCGTATTCATAGGCATTGGACGCCGAGCCGTGTTCGCCGGAGGCGTATTGGTCCATGAACATCTTGGCCTGGCTGACCAGGTTTTCCACCGCCCGGCGAACGGCCAGCGCGGTAAGGTCCTTGACAATCTGCGGCCTGGCCTGGGAAAACGTCAGCGGTTCCTCGCGGAAGGCGACGGGCTGGGTGGCCGTCGTCTCCGCCGGCTGGGTCTCCAGGGCGATCTTCTTGACGTACGAAGACCGGTGGCTGATGTAGTAGGAGCGCAGTTCCTCGTCGGTCGGGCGCGCGACCCGCGCCAGGACGTCCTGGCGGACCAGCAGGTAGCGGACCGACGCCCGGTCGGACTGAGCATAGCCGAAGCCGAAGGGGTTCTTCTCGTTGCCGCGGCCGGGCAGCTCGGAACGGTAGTTGGCGAACTGAACCTGGATCTCCGCGTCATTCGGTTCGGGGACGTCTTTGAGGAAATTCTCGGCCTTGAGCGCAGCGACGCGAAGGTCGATCCTTTCCAGCAGGTCCTCAAAGAGATGACGCATCTCCTGCTCGGAGGTCGCCGCGCCGTAGCAGGCCGACGTTGCGGCGTAGAACGTCGTGTCGGTAAAACACTTCTCCACTTTCACCCACCGCGCAATGACGCCGCGGATCTGCTCCTCGCTGACGCCGGACATTCGCGATGTTAACGCCCCCAGCAGAGCCTGAAATTGCGCCCCTTCCAGCCCCCGCTGGAGGAGGAAGAGGTTGACGTCGTCATCGGTCACGATATCGGGCGCCTTGGACGCCTCCTGCCGCAGCAGCGCGTAGGCCAGGCCGACGTTCTCTCCGTTGGCCATCAGCACCGCGAAGTCCTGATCGGCCACGTTGCGGTTGAGGATCCTCAACATCATCAGGTCCCCTTCCGCCGCGGACAAGTCCACCAGCGTCAGCTTGCCGAACTTGGTCGTCCCGATGGCCGCGGCGCCCCGGTTCCTGCGGAACGCCGACGACAGACCGTATCCGCCGACCAGGAAGCTGACCATAAGGACGACCATGATGATGATCACCATCTTCTGACGGCGACGGAAGAATTGCAGTGCCATGACGGCTCCTCGTAATTACAGGCCCGCCTACGGCGGGCTCAAATTCAGGTTCGGGTCCAGGTCTCGATCCAGGTCTCGGTCCTGGTCCTGGTTAAAACTCTCCCCGCGACCCAAACCGTTGCGTACCGCGCGTCGGTTTAGTATAGGGACGACCTCCTTTTATGCAAGCATGCAAGCGTTTGAAATGCACGCCTGGCCGCGGATCCGGCGGGCGTTCAGCCTTTGACGACCCCCATGGGCTTCAAACGTGCGACCTTGCGCGACAAGCCCGCCTGGTGGACGCACTCGACCACGGCGTCCACGTCCTTGTAGGCCTCGGGCTGCTCCTCGGCTAGGCCCGTCCGTCCGCGGGCCCGGGCGATGATGCCGACAGCGGCCAGTTCCTGGTCGATCCGCCGGCCACGGGCGCGGGCGATGGCGGCCTGGCGGCTCATCACGCGCCCGGCGCCGTGGCAGGTGCTGCCGAAGGTCTGCTCCATGGCCCCGGCCGTGCCGACCAGCACGTAACTGGCCCGGCCCATGTCGCCGGGGATCAGCACCGGCTGGCCGGTCTTGCGATACGCCGGCGCCAGCTCACCGTGCCCCGCCGGGAACGCTCGCGTGGCGCCCTTGCGGTGCACGCAGAGCTTGCGCGGCAGGCCGTCCACCACGTGCGTCTCGAGCTTGGCGATGTTGTGGGCCACGTCGTACACCTGGCGCAGGCCCAGCGACTCCGCCGAGCGGCCGAAAAACCGCGCCAGCGTCGCCCGCAGGATATGCACCAGGAGCTGGCGGTTGGCCCAGGCGAAGTTGGCCGCCGCCCGCATCGCCCCCAGGTATTGCCGGCCAGGGGGGCTGTCCACCGGCGCGCAGACCAGCTGGCGGTCCGGCAGCGTGATGCCGTACTGGGCCGGGACGGTCCGCAGGGCGCGGATGTAGTCCTCGCACACCTGGTGGCCCAGGCCGCGGCTGCCGCAGTGGATCATGAAGGTTACCTGGCCCTCGGCCAAGCCCCAGGCCTCCGCCGCGTCGCGGTCAAAGACGTGGTCCACCACCTGCACCTCCGCGAAGTGGTTGCCGCTGCCCAGCGTGCCGCACTGGTCGGCCCCGCGATGGCAGGCCTCCTTGGAGACGGCGTCGGGGTCGGCGTCGTCCAGGCAGCCGCCCGATTCCGTCGCGGCCAGGTCCTCCTCGCTCGCCAGGCCCCGGCTGACCAGATAGCGCGATCCGCCGGCCAGAATCTTGGCGATCTCGCCGCCGGAGAACTGAAACGGTCCGCCGACGCCCACGCCGGCCGGCATGTCGCGGAAAAGCTGGTCCACCAGCTCCTTCAGCCGCGGCCGAACGTCCTGGGCCGTCAGGTCGCTCCGCAGCAGGCGCACGCCGCAGTTGATGTCGTACCCCACGCCGCCGGGCGAGATCACGCCGCCGGCTTCGACGTCCGTCGCGGCCACGCCGCCGATGGGAAAACCGTACCCCCAATGGATGTCCGGCATGGCCATCGAGGCCGTCACGATGCCCGGCAGCGTCGCGACGTTGGCCACCTGATCGCAGCCGCCGCCGTTCAGGGCGTCGTCGATGAGCTCGCGGCTGCAATAAAGGATGCCGTCCACGCGCATGTCGGCCCGCCAGCTTTTGGGAATCCGCCAGCGGTTGGCGTCGATCGGCTCGATGGGACCTTGGAATTTTTTGGTCATGGCCATGGCGCACCTCACAGGTCGAAGATGACCCGGCCGAACCACCGGCCGTCCTCGCCGCGGGCGATCTTCAATTGATGATACGTCACGGCCTTGATCTCCCGCGCCAACTCGTGCTTGGCGGGGTCGTAAGGCTCCCCCGCCACCTCCGCCGACAAGGCGTTCCCCGTGGCTTCGCGCACGCTCACCTGCGCCACCATGAAGTGCTCCACCTGGATGACCTTCAGGACGGCGCTGAGGAAGTCTACGGCCGCAGCCTCCAGGTCCTCGGCCACGACGGCCACGGTCCGCCAGGCCGCCGGAGCGACCGACGACGGCGGACAGATGAGCTCGGCCATGCCCTCGGCCAACGCCTCCAGCAGTTCCGCCAGCGTGTCGGCCCGGGCCTCCAGACCGGCGTCGGCCGGGTGGTCGATCGTCTCGTAGCTCTTGGCCATGGGTTCCGCCCCGCCTTGCCACCACCATCATAGCCGCCGGCGCTGTCCACCGAAACCAGCCGAAACAGCCGGCGATGTCGCCCGACCCGCCCCTTGTGTAAAATCCGGCCATGCTTTTGGGCGCCCACATGAGCATTGCCGGCGGGTTGGAGCAGGCGCTGGTCCGCGCCCGTGAATACGGCTTCGACGCCCTGGCCATGTTCGTCCGCAATCAGCGGCAGTGGTCGGCGCCGCCGCTGACGGCCCGGGCCGCCCAGCTTTTCCGGCGGACGCGGCGGGAATTGGAAATCGGGCCGGTCGTGGCGCACGGCTCGTACCTGGTGAACCTGGCCGGCGAGCAGGAAGTCCGCCAAAAATCACTGGCCGCCACGGCCGAGGAACTGGACCGCTGCGGACGGCTGGGGATCGACGCCCTGGTCATCCATCCCGGCTCCTGCCCCGACCGGCAGGAAGGTATCCGGCGCATCGCCGAGGCGCTCAACCGGATCATGGCTGCCTGCCCGCACCCTTCCCCGCGGATACTGCTGGAAACCACCGCCGGGGCAGGCCACACCATCGGCGGAACATTCGGGGAGCTGGCGGACATCCTGGCCCTGCTGGAGCAAGGCGAGCGGTTCGGCGTGTGCCTGGACACCTGCCACGTCTTCGCCGCCGGGTACGACGTCCGCACGCCGCAGGCTTACCGGCAGACGATGGCCGAATTCGACCGCGTCATCGGCCCCGACCGCCTGGGGGCCGTGCACCTGAACGATTCGCTGGGCCCGCTGGGTAGCAGGCTGGACCGCCACGTCCACATTGGCCGCGGGCAAATCGGCCGGCGGGGATTCGCAAATTTCGTCAACGATCCCCGCCTGGCCGCCGTAGCAGGGCTTCTTGAAACGCCCAAGGGCCTTGACAATCGCGGCCGGGCGTGGGACCTGATCAATGCGCGCCTGCTTCGCTCGCTGGTGCGGTGCGCTACTCATAGCCGAACATAGACACCGAGATCAACCGTGGCTCGACACAAAGGAAAATCTCAGCATCGCATCAAGGATTGGCAAAACGCTATGTCCAGCGATGACGTGGCCGACAGGACCACGTCTCAGCGCAGGTCTGCCCGCCGCGAGGTAAAGCTGCCCGCCCACCGCCTGGAGGCGCCGCAGGAAAACCTGGAAGGCCTGCCCAAGGCCGAGGGGCTGGTCATGGGCTTTTTCCCCGGCGGGGCGATCGTGCGGATCCAGGGGCGGGCGCTATTGTGCGGCATCGTCAAGACGTTCCGCGCGCCGGAAGGTTCCAGCGCCCTGGCCGTCGGCGACGTCGTGACGGTCGCATTAACTCTGCGGGAGCACGTCAGCGCCGCCGGCGGCGACAAAGACCGCGCCGACGGCATGATCCTGGCCCGCCAGCCGCGATCCAGCGCGCTGGTGCGCCCCCAGCCGCGATCGGCCAAGCGGTTCGACAAGTACGAAACGCAGCATCTGGAGAAGGTCCTGGTCGCCAACGTGGACCAGTTGCTGATTGTGATGTCGGTGCGCCAGCCGGCGCTCCGGGCGGCCGTGGTGGACCGCTTTCTCATCGTGGCCGAGCGCGGCGAGCTGCGCCCGCTGCTGGCGATCAACAAGATCGACCTGGCCAAGCCGCCCAAGGCGACCCTGGCAGGATTCGACGACCTGGGGCTGAAGACGATCCTCTGCTCGGCCCTGACGGGCGCGGGCCTGGAGGAACTGCGTGCGGCGCTGACCGGCCGGCGGACCGTGCTGGCCGGGGCATCGGGCGTGGGCAAGAGCACGCTGATCAACGCCCTGATTCCCGACGCGGCCGCCGCCACGCGGCCCATCCGCATGCGAGACGAGCGCGGGCGGCACACCACCGCCGCGGCCCGCATCTACGACCTGCCGCCCCCGGCCGGGGGGCTGGTCGTCGACACCCCCGGCGTGCGCGAGCTGGGCGTCGACCTGGCGGCCGCCGAACTGCCGTGGTACTTCCCGGAGTTCGACGCGTACGCCCCCAGTTGCCACTTCCGCGATTGCACGCACACCCACGAGCCGGATTGCGCCGTCCGGGCGGCCGTGGAGGCGAATATGATCCGCCCGCGACGCTATGAGAGCTACTTGCGGATTCTGGAGACGCTGGGGGAGAAATAAAGTTCGGAGGTCGAAGGTCGGAGGTCGAAAAACAATTCGAGATTCGCGACTCGCGATTACTGCTGAATCATGCACGCGTGGCAATGCGTGGGGTCGTCGGGGATGGGGAGCAATCGCGGCTGCTCGGTCATGCAACGGGCCAGAATGCGCACCGGCTCGCCCTCGCTGAGGATCGTCACCGTCCGGCCGGCGTCGGTATCTTCAGCCAATTGGCGCGTCAGCGGGCAGCGGGGATGGAACGCACATCCAGGCGGCGGATTGATCGGCGAGGGGACTTCCCCCGCCAGGCGTATGGTCTGCTTCGGCCGGCCGGGGACCGGCTGCGGCACGGCCGACAGCAGCGCCCGCGTGTACGGATGAGTCGGCCGGGCGTAGAGGGCGTCGCGCGAGGCCTGCTCGACGATTTTCCCCAGGTACATCACGGCCACCTCGTCGGCAAAGTGCTCCACGACGGCCAGGTTGTGCGCGATGAACAGGTACGCCAGGCCCATCTCCGCCTGGAGGTCGCCCAGCAGATTGAGCACCTGGGCCTGGATGGACACGTCCAGGGCGCTGACCGGCTCGTCGGCCACGATGAGGTCCGGCCCGGTCGCCAGCGCCCGCGCGACGCCGACCCGCTGCCGCTGGCCGCCGGAAAATTCGTGCGGATAGCGGTTGGCGTGTTCGGGCGACAGGCCCACGCGCTCCAGCATCTCCGCGACGCGCCGGCGGCGCTGGCGGCGCGGCACGATGTGATGCACCGCCAGCGGCTCGGCCACGATGTCCCCCACCGACATGCGCGGGTTCAGCGAGCCGACGGGGTCCTGGAAGATCATCTGCATCCGCCGCCGCAGGCTTCGCAGCGGCCGGCGCCGCAGCGAAAACACGTCCACGCCGTCGAAGATCACCCGCCCCGCCGTGGCCGGCATCAGCCGCAGGAGCGTCCGGCCCACGGTGGTCTTGCCCGAGCCGCTCTCGCCCACCAGCCCCAGCGTTCGGCCGCGGCGGACGGTCAGGTCCACGCCGTCCACCGCGCGGACGTAATTGTGGACGCGCGAAAACAGGCCGCGGCGGACGGGGAAGTACGTCCGCAGCCCTTCGACCTTCAGGAGGATGTCGCCGCCGGCGTCAGGCATGACCGGCCTCCTTGCCGCCGGCGCCGGCCGGGTCGGTCTGCGGCGCCTCGGCGTAGCCGGGGCACTCCCAGCAGGCCGCCCAATGGGCCGGTCGGACCTCGCGCAGCGGCGGCTCTTGCGTGCGGCATCGCGGCAGGTCGTGGCCGATGGGGCATCGCGGGTGGAACTTGCAGCCGGCGGGAAAGGCCAGCGGGTTGGGCACGTTGCCGCCGATGGCCTCCAGGCGCGTCTTGGTAGCGCCCAGCCGCGGAAGTGAGCGGAACAGCCCTTGGGTGTACGGGTGCAGCGGCTGGCGAAACAGCGGCTCGACGCCGGCCAGTTCCGCCATCTTGGAGGCGTACATCACGCCGATCACGTCGGCCATGCCGGCCACCACGGCCAAGTCGTGGGTAATCAGCAGGATGCCCAGGCCGATTTGATCCTGGAGGCCGCGGAGCAGGTCCAGAATCTGCGCCTGGATGGTCACGTCCAGGGCGGTGGTCGGCTCGTCGGCGATGAGCAATTGCGGCCCGCACGACAACGCCATGGCAATCATCACGCGCTGGCGCATGCCGCCGGAAAGCTGATGCGGATATTCGCGGAACCGCTGCGCCGGGTCGGGAATGCCCACCTTGGCCAGCATTTCGACGGCCTGCTGCCTGGCGCGGGCGGCGGGCACGCGGCGGTGCTGGCGGATGGCCTCGACAATCTGGCTGCCGCAGGTGAAGACGGGGTTCAGCGAGCTCATCGGCTCCTGGAAGATCATGCTGATCTGCCCGCCGCGGACGGCTTGTATCTGATCGTCGTCCATGTCGAGCAGGTTTTTGCCGCCCATCTCTACGCGGCCGGAGACGATCTGCCCCGGCGGCGTGGGGATCAGCCGCAAAATCGACAGCGCCGTGACGCTCTTGCCGCAACCGCTCTCGCCGACCAGGGCGAAGGTCCGCCCGCGCGGCACGGTGAAGCTGGCGCCATCCACCGCGCGGACCAGCCCCTCGGCGGTGTGAAACACCGTCGAAAGGCCGCAGACGCGCAGCAGCGTGCCGTTGGCGCTCATGACGTCCTCATGCGCGGGTCCAGGGCGTCGCGCAGGCCGTCGCCCAGGAAGTTGAAGGCCATCACGGTGACGAAGATCGCCGCCCCCGGCCACAGCAGCCAGGGATGCTTGGTCAACTCGGCGATGTTGACGGCATCGTGGAGCATGTTGCCCCAGCTGGGCGTGGGGTCCTGAATGCCCATGCCGATGAGGCTCAGGCCGCTCTCGCCCAGGATGTAGGCCGGAATACTCAGCGAGGCGGCCACGATGGCGTAGCTGAACGTGCCGGGCAGCACGTGGCGGACCAGGATCCGCCAAGGGCCGACGCCCGCGGCCCGGGCGGCCGTCACGAAGTCGCTGGTCTTGATGCTCAGCACCATGCCGCGGATGATCCGCGCCAGGCTCGCCCAGCCGATGAAGGCCAGGATCACCACCACCCCGAAGTACACCTGCACGCTGCTGAGCCCCGCGGGCAGGGCGTTGTATAGGATCATCAACGTGTACAGGCCGGGGATGAGCATGATCAGCTCGCAGAGGCGCTGGATGAGATTGTCGCCCCAGCCGCCGAGGGTGCCGCTGAGCCCGCCGATGAGCATGCCGATGACCATGCTGATGGTCGTGCCCACCAGGCCGATGGTCAGGCTGACGCGGCCGGCGAAGATCAGCCGGCTGAAGATGTCGCGGCCGTTGTAGTCGGCCCCCAGCAGGTACAGCCGCCCGGGGGCGTCCACGCCGAACAAGTGCCAATGAATCGGAATCAGGCTCAGCAGCATCGTCGTCGAGTCGCCGGCGGCAAAAAATCGCAGCGGATAAATCTGACCGGGGTCCTCCGTCCATCGCCGCTCGAACGTGACGGGATCGAAAGTGTAGCCGCTGCCGTAGACGAACGGGCGGAGATGGAACCGGCCCTGCGCGTCGAAGACGTGCAGCCGGCTGGGCGGATGGTAGGCGTGGTCGCGCCGCTGGGAGTCGTAATCGTAGGGACACAGGAAACCGTCCAGCAGCATGATGAGATACATGGCCACGAGGATTCGCCCGGCCCAGACGGCCAGGCGATGCCTGCAAAGCTGGCGCCAGGCCAGCTTCCAAGGCCCCATGGCCTCTGCCATCACCGCCGTCTCGTCGTGGAACGTTTCTTTGGCCATGGTTCTTACCGGTAGCTGATCCTCGGGTCGACGACGGCCAGCAGGACGTCGGCCAGGAGATTGCCCAGCAGCAGCATCATCGCGCCCATCAGGAACCCGGCCATGACCATCGGCTCGTCCTTGGCCTGGATGGAGTCGTACATGAGCATGCCCATGCCGGGATAGTTCAGGATGATTTCCATCAGCGCCGCCCCGCTGAACAGGCCGGCGAACTCATAGCCGAAGATCGTGATCAGCGGATTGATCGCGTTGCGGAGCGCGTGGCGGTAGATCACCCGCCGCTCGCTGAGCCCCTTGGCGCGGGCGGTGACGATGTACTGCTGGCGGAGCACCTCCAGCATGTTGCCCCGCGTGATCCGCTGGAGGCTGGCCAATGCGCCCACCGACAGCACGACGGTCGGGATGGCCAGGTGGGCGGCGTAATCGGCCAACTTGCCCGCGACGGAGAGCCTGTCGTGGTCCACGCCGGTCAGCCCGCCGGCCGGCAGCAGGCCCAGTAGCCCCGAGAAAATCCACATCAGCAGCAAGGCCAGAAAGAAGCCCGGCGTGCTCATGCCCACGAAGCTCAGGCCGCTGAGCAGCTTGTCGGACCAGCGGTACTGGTGCACGGCCGCGTAGATGCCCAGCGGGATGGCCAGCACCCAGGTGACCGTGATGGCGGCCAGGTTCATGACCAGCGTGTTGATCAGCCGGCTGCCGATGACCTTCGCGACCGGCTGGTTGTGGATGAAGCTCGTCCCCATGTCCCCGTGCCCCAACCGCCACAGCCACAGGCCGTATTGTTGGGTCACGGGCTTGTTCAGCCCGCGCTTGGCGATTTCCTGCTCGACGTAGGTCCGGTTGATCCGCGGGTCCTGCAACAGGCGCTGAAAATAATTGCCCGGCGTGAGCTTCATGACGCCGAAGCCCAGCACCGAAGCCGCCAGCAGCATCACCAGCGTAATCAGGATGCGCCGAACGATGTACGCGCCCATGGCGTCCTTCTAATCCGCCTTAATGTAAATCTCCTCCAGATGGTTCAGCACGCCCCACTGCGGCATGGCCGTCAGGCCCGTGGGAAAGACGTTGGCGAACTTGGTGCGGATCGCGACCAGGCCCTCCTGCGTCACGATGTAGATCAGCGGCTGCTCCTCGGCGGCGATTTCCTGGTAGCGCCAATAAATCTTCGCGCGCGTCTGCGGGTCCAGCTCCTGGATGCCTTCGGCGAAGACCTTGTCGATCTCCGCCTCCCATTTCGTCGAGGGCGTTTTCTGCTGGGGGAACCACATGTGGGTCTGCCCGCTGCTGAGCCACACGTTGGCGCCGAAGTGCGGGTCCAGGCTGGTCGTCAGGCCCATCAGGCAGGCCTCCCAGTCGAAGGTGGCGTCCAGCTTGCTGACCAGCGTGTTGAAGGCCATCGGGCGGAAGTTCACGCGAATGCCCAGGTTCTCCAGGTCCTTGCGGATGACCTCGGCCACCTTGACGCGGTCGGTGTTCTCGGCGTTGGTGGTGAGGTTGAACTCCACCGCCCGGCCGTCGGCGTCCTCCAGCACGCCGTCGCCGTTGCGATCCTTCAGGCCCATCTCGGCCAATAGCGCCTTGGCCTTGGCGGGATTGTATTCGAACCGCGGCATATCCGGCGGGACGAACGGCAAGTGGAGCTGGTCGGGGTATTCGGCGTATTCAGGATAGGCCAGGCCGTTGAAGACGTCGTTCACGATGCTCCGGCGGTCCACGGCGTACGCCATGGCCTGGCGGAAGCGCGGGTCGCGGAACCAGGTGAGCTTGCGCGGATCGACGAAGGGCTTGCCGCCTTTGTCCGAGCCGCTGTTTTGGTTGAAGAACAGAAAGAAGCAGCCCAGGCGCGGGCCGAGGCGATAGAGGTCGAAGTCGGCGTGGCGCTGGCTAGCCAGGATGGGGAAATCCGCCGGCCGCATCTGAAGCACGTCCACCTCGCCATTCTGGAACTTCAGCATCTGCACGTTGAAGTCGGGCACGGTGACAAAGACCATCTCGTCCAGATACGGCAGGCGCTGGCCGGCGGCGTTGGTCCGCCAGTACAGCGGGTTGCGCTTCATGACGACGCGGTTGCCGATCTCGTAGCGGGCCAGCAGGAACGGGCCGGTGCCCACGAACTTCTCCGGCGGCGTGTCGGTCCCCAGGGCCGCGTCGAACCGCCCGCCGTCCACCAGCGGCTTGAAGGCGTGCCGCGGGATGATCGCCTGGCCGATCAGCTCGGGAAAGATGGCGTTTTTCTGGAACAGCGTGAAGCGCACCGTCAGGTCGTCGATTTTTTCGACCTTCCACTTCTCCCCGTGCGGCCCGCTCAGCAGGTCGCGCATTGGCGCACTGATGTTGGGGTCGTAGAGGGTCTGGTAGGTGAATACCACGTCGTCCGCCGTGAAAGGCTTGCCATCGGACCACTGGACGCCCGGGCGCAGGCGGATGGTCCAGACGAGGCCACTATCGTCGTGCGTCCAACTGATCGCCAGGTTGGCCTCCACCTCCGTCGTCCAGGGATTGGTGATGGTCAGGCCTTCCCACATCAAGCCGGCCACGTCGGTGCTAGAGGTCTCGTTGGCGACGATGGGATTGAACGTCTTGGGCTCCCCCATTGCGGCCAAGACGATCCGCCCGCCGAATCGGCCGATGACGGGCTTGTAGCCCTCCGCCGTGGCCGGGCCGAAGATGCCCGCCAGCCCGCCGCCCCGCGGCCGAAAGATTTGCTGGCCCGTAGGCGAAACAGCTTGCGTGGCGGCCGCTTGCGATGAGCTAGGTCGAACCGGCTGAGTAGTCGGCTGATGGTCGGCCTTTTTCTCGCAGCCGACGATGGCGACGGCCACCGCGACCACACACGCCAGGATGAGCAGTGTTTTTCTTCCCGATCTCATCACGATTCCTTTCGTCTGGCCTATCCGCCGGCGGCTCCGGCGATAGTAAACACCGCCGCAGCAGCGCCCGTCAACTGAAACGGCCGGAAGGGAACCGGATTACCGGACAATCACTGAGGAATACTAGTCTGCTGCCAGGAAATGACGAAAAGATTCCCCCAGCAATTCCTCGATGGCCGGGCGGACTTGCCAGAAGTCGCGGAGGGCCTGGTATTCGCGGATGAATTCCGCCGCCCCGGGCTTGAGGCCCGCCTCGGCGCGAATCAGGAGATTCTTGGCCGTGTGTTCCGGCGAGACGAACTCCACCACGGCCGTGCGGTAGCCCGTGATTCGCAGGGCGGCCGCGCGGAACGCGTCGGTCAGCAGGTCAGCCAGGCGCTCGCGGAGGATGCCGTGCCGCAGCAGCGGGCGGAACAGTTCCGTCTTGAGCTGATGATGCAGCTCGTGCTGGCAGCACGGGGCGGCCAGGATGACGGCACTGCCCCACTGCACGCCGCGGGCGATAGCTTCATCCGTGGCCGTGTCGCAGGCGTGCAGGCTGAGCACCGCGTCCACCGGCCCGGGCGGGGCATAGTCGGCGATGGTGCAGGCGGAGAACTCCAGCTCTTGGTAGCCCAGCTCCTTTTGCAGCGCCGCGCACTTGGCGACCAGATCGGCCTTGGCGTCGATGCCGGCCACACGAACGTCCAGGCCGCGAACATTGCGGAGAAAATGGAACGCCGCGAAGGTCAGGTACGCGCTGCCGCAGCCGCAATCGACGATGGAAATAGTCCGCCCGCCACGGCCCAACGGAGCGATCGTCTGGTCGATGACGCGCAAGAACTCGTTCACCTGCGCGAACTTGCCCTGCATGGTCGGCCGGACCTGCCCGCGGCTATCGGCCACGCCGATGGCCCGCAGGAACGGCCCGTGGCTTTCCGGCGGCAGCAGGTAGTCCTTGGGGCGGTTGTGGGCCAGGTCGGCCGGGGCGGCCGCGGGGGCGGGCTTGCCGCGGCTCATCAGCACCTTGCCCTTTTTCGTGATGCGGATGTGCAGGCCGCCGGCGGTCGATTGCACCTCGACGTGGCCGAAAGGCATGGCCAGGACGTCCGCCAGGGGCTTGTCCAGCTTGGCGCGGGTGAAGTTGGCCACGACGTTGCGGGCGGCGTCGAAGTACGAGAATTGCCAGCACCGCCGGCCGCGGACGAGCACCGGCCGGACGGAAACCTTTTTCCATCGCGGCGATCCCGGCGCGCCGGGACCGACCTGGCCGCTCAGCACGAGACGGATGAAGGTCTGCTCGTTCAGCGCGGCGACCGCCACCGAGGTCCGCCAGTCTGCCGGGTCTTGGGCGATGGAGCGAGCGGACATGGCGATTCACCTGCCGATAGGCGCCGCAAATCGCGACGTTGGATGCATTCTATCCGTAGGACGGGATTATGGGGTCGAGGTCGGGGCCGGCGCTGCTGCCGGGGCCGGCTGCGACGTGGCGGCCCCCGCGGAGGCCTGGAACTTCGGCTCCTGAATCGGCCAGTTGGCGTTCTTGAGGAAGTCGATCCACTTGTCGACGGCGTCATCGACCGCCGCGGCGCGTTCCGCCTCGTTCTTGGCGGCTAGGGCTTCGGAAATCGGCGCCCGGCGCAGCTCCGTGATGGCGTTCAGGGCGTCCTCGCTGTCGCGAAGCAGCGCCTCGGCGCTGACGGACGGCAAGCCGTTCCCCACGGCCTTGGCATAGGCCTTGGACGCGCAGGACGCCAGGTCTACGATCATCTGCACCGCCCCTTGCGGAATCTCTCCCTTGGCGGCCACGCCGGCCGACATTTTCCGCAGGGCGCTCAGCCCGTCGCCGGCGGCGGCGGTCATATCCGCGTCGCCCTCCAGCACCTTGGTGCACACCCGCGGCCAAGCCTGGCGGAACGTCTGGAACAACCGCTCGCGCGCGTCTTCGAACATCACCGGCGTCACCATCGAGGGGCGGTCCGGGTCCAGGTACATCATCCCCAGGACCGCGCCCATCACCGCCCCGGAATCCTCCGTCAGCGACGCCTTCGCCAGCGATTTCATCATCACGTCCACCGCTTCTTTGCCCTGGCCCAGCACCAGCATGCGGATGCCCCGGTATCCCGCCCAGCCGTACAGCCGCAGGGCCGGATTGGGATTGACCACCAGCACTTCCAGGGCCGGCTGAACGGTCACCTGGCGCATCTGCGAGATCGCCAGGGCGGCGTTGATCTGTTTTTGCACCTCCTGCACCTCCAGCAGGGGAAGCAGGGCCTTGGAGGCCCGGCCCGCGTAAACGTTCTGGTACTGCCAACTGTCGTACTTGCGATAACCGGTGATTAAACGCTTGCGGGCTTCCAGAATGGTGTTCTCGTCGGTGGCGTTAGTCAGCTTGCCCACCCAGAAGGCGATGTAGCGGTCGACGACGGTCAGGTCGGCCTCGAGCAGGCCGGACTTCAGCGACATCGCGGGAATCTGAATCTCCGGCAGCGCTTCCGCCGGCATGGTGGCCGCCGGAGCCGTGGCCGCGGCCGGGGCCGGAGCTGTCGTCGTCACGGCTGCCGCTCTCCCGCCCCGCGATCGAGGCCGGGACGTGGCCGTCCTGGCGGCCCCTTGGCCCCAGGCCATCGTGCTCCAACACAAGAGAATTCCCAGGAACACACCCGCGAAACGGCGTATGAACGAACCCATGATTTACCCGTCCTCCAGGCTAGCGGAACTTTGCTTTTCGCCGGGGACCGATGGTAGGTTTGGCCGCAAAGGCTGTCAAGGCGAATCAAGGATTCGGCGGGTCTTGGACGCTTCGCCCCGGCTCCGCGGCGCGGCGGACAGCGGCGAGCTCACCGCGGCGGTTGCAAGTCTTGTGAATGCCCCGCCGTTGTCCTATGCTTTTATCAGCGTTTGGAAAGCCGCTGGAGTCAAAGGAGAGCCATTCCATGAGCCGGCCGCTGCGCGTGGGCATGATCGGGGCGGGGGGAATCGCCGGCATGCACGGTGAGGGCTGGACGCGCCTCAAGGGCGTCCGGCTGGTCGCTATCACGGACATCGTCCGTTCGCGCGCGGTCGAGCGGGCCAAGATGTTCGGCATTCCCGACGTCGAGCCTTCGGCCGGGCGGCTGCTGGCCCGCAAAGACATCGACGTGGTGGACATCATCACGCCCAACCGCCTCCACGCCCCCCTGACCATCGCCGCCCTGGCCGCCGGCAAGCACGTGCTGTGCGAAAAGCCCCTGGCCCTGACCGCCAAGGACGTGGACGCGATGATGGCCGCGGCCGTCAAGGCGCGGCGGAAGCTCATGTGCGCCCAACACCAGCGGTTCGAGTCCACCAGCTTGGCCCTCAAGAAATACCTGATGCGCCATCCGCTGGGGGAAGTCTACTACGCCCGCGCCTGGTACCTGCGGCGGCGGATGCTGCCCACGCGCGAGGGCTTTATCTTCCGGCGGCTTTCCGGCGGCGGGGCGTGCATCGACGTGGGCGTCCACGTGCTGGACCTGGCCATGCACCTAATGGACAACTTCGATCCGGTCTCGGTGGACGGCCTGGCCGTGACCAAGCTGGCCCGCCGGCCGGATAGCTGGAGCGAATGGAACTGGGGCTGCTTCGACAAGAAGCGCCTGGACGTGGAAGACTTCGCCGCCGCGTTGGTGCGTTTCGCCGACGGCGCCGCGCTGACGCTGGAATGCAGCTGGATGCTCAACACCAAGATCCGCCAGCAGCAGCGGATCGACCTGTTCGGCACCGAGGCCGGCGCGACCTGGCCGGAATGCGAGTACTACGACCACACCCGCCATGACTTCGCCGACAAGCGACTGGAGGTCCGCCAGGCGGCCGAAAAGCCCTACCACACAGAGATCCGCCTGTTCGCCGAGGCCATCCTTGGCCGCACGGCCGTGCCGGTGCCACCTGCCCAAAGCCGGGCCGTCATCGCCATCCTGGAGGGCCTGTACCGCTCCCAACGCCTGGGAAGGCCCGTCAGGCTGCCACGGCGGGTTTACTGAAGCCGCCAGGCGATGTTAGCCCATTTTTTCATCCCAGATTAGGGCTATTTTTCACCCACGTTTGAACTTATTCATAAGCTTATCTTATTCAGTTTTTTCGCATGAGCATGGAGTGCGACCAGGAAGGCATATTGAGTGTAATGCCATAAAAATAAAGTACTTATAAAACACAACGTTTTGACTTATTCAAAATATTACTACTATGGAACCAGAAAATATGATAAGCATACCTTTTAGGCTAGACTGCTAAATCGTACGCCATTTTTAGCCGCAAACCGATTCTGCGTCCTATTTTCTGTTGCATGGTCTATGACAAAACGTAAACTCATGCCACAAATGCTTCGCATCTTGGCGAACCCATTTCTGAGGCGACGGTTTAGGGGGCTGACAGACGAATGGCCACTGTAACACATGACGATAGATGCTTTTTTGTGGACGGCAAACCCATCTGGCTGGTCAGCGGGTCCATCCACTATTTCCGCACGCCCTCGGCCCTGTGGTCCGATCGCCTGCTGAAGGCCAAACGCGCGGGGCTGAACTGCATCGAGACGTACGTGGCGTGGAACTTTCACGAGCCGGCCGAGGGGCAGTGGCAGCTGGCCGGCGATCACGACGTCACCAGTTTCGTGCGCCTGGCGGCCCAGATGGGTCTGTACGTCATCCTGCGCCCGGGGCCCTACATCGGCGACGGCTGGGACTTCGGTGGCCTGCCCGGCTGGCTGACGACCAAACAAGGCATCGCCTACCGCACCGCCAACGCCGCCTTCACGCACTACTTCGACAAGTACTTCCGCCAGGTCCTGCCCCGCCTGGCCGAGCTCCAGGTCACCCGCGGCGGGAACATCATCCTGATCCAGAACGAAAACGAGTACGTCTTTACCACCATGCCCGACCGGCTGAACTATCTTCAGTTCATCCACCAGCTTTTCCGCCGGTACGGCTTTGAGATCCCGATCATCACCGCCAACTTGTTCTCCGAGCCGCCGCTGCCGGACGGCATCGAATCCGTCCAGGCCTGGGACGACGCCGTGCAGATGCTCAAGCGTCTGCGGCTGCGGCAGCCGAACCTCCCGCTGGTGGTTTCGGAATTCCAGACCGGCCAGGCCGATTGCTGGGGCGGCGCCCATCCGCGGCGCGACGCCCGCCAAGTCGCCCGCCGCGCGATGGAGATCCTCGGCCTCGGCGGACAGTTCAACTACGCCATGTTCCACGGCGGGACGAACTTCGACTTCTGGGGCGGCCGGCTGGAATCAGGCCAGGCCGCCTACCAGACGACCAGCTACGACTGCGACGCCCCCATCGCCGAGGGCGGCGGGCTGACCGAGAAGTACTACGCCACCCGCCTGGTGAACATGCTGGCCAACCACATGGGCCCGTACTTCGCCCAGGCCGCCATGGACCCCCCCGGCGCCAGCATCCACGACGCCACGGCCGTGCTGAACCTCTCCGGCCCCTTGGGCCGCTGGGCCGTGGTCACCAACAACGGGCGGGTCGACATCGCCGCCGTCCACGTCTCCCTGCCGGCCGGCAAGGAGCTGGACGTGCCACTGGAACCCCTCGGCGCCGCGGCCGTGCCGGTGGACCTGAAACTCAGCCCCACTGCCACGCTGGATTACTCCAACCTCACGCCGTTGGGGCTATTCGCCCAAAAATTCCTCGTCCTGCACGGCCCGGCCGACTGGCAGGGGCGGATCAGCGTCAACGGCAAGGAACTCGCCATCCCCGTGCCGGCCGAGGATGAGCCCAAGATCGTCGAGCATCAGGGATTGACGGTGATCGTCGTCCGCAGCGAGCTTGCGATGCGAACCTGGCTGGTGGACGAGGCACTGGTCTTCGGCCCGCAGTTCGTCGGCAATACCGTCGAGGAAGCCGAACTGAAGGGCGCCGAAGAATACGTCGCGCTGTCGCTAGCCGAAGGCACGCTGACGCGCCACAAGGCCAAGCCCCTGCCGCGCACGGCGGCCGCGCCGCGGCTGGGCGCCTGGCACCGCATCGCCGTCTGTCGCGAGTCGACCGCCAAGGACCTGCAATGGCAGAAGGCCGACCGGGCACGGAGCGCCGACCACCTGGGGCAGCACTACGGCTACACCTGGTATCGCGTGGAGTTCTCCAACGTCAAGCCCGGCCGGCGGCAACTGTTCCTGCCGGACTGCTCCGACCGCGCCACGCTGTACTTCAACGGCAAGCTCCTGGGCACCTGGGGCCGCGGGGCCGACGCCGTCCGCCAGCCCATGGCGGCGACGTTCAAGTCCGGCTCCGGATCCGGCAAAAATATCCTGACGGCGCTGGTGGACAATCTCGGCCGATTCACCTCCGGACCGATGTTCGGCGAACCCAAGGGCCTGTTCGGCCCCATCTACGACGCCGAGGCCATGTCGCTGAAATTCAAGCTCCAGCGCGCCGAAACCTTCCCGCGGCGCATCGTTCCGCGCCAGCACGTGCACTACCTGCCGGCCCTGGAGCACGCGGCCGTCTGGGAAGCCGTCGCCAACGTCTCGCTAAGCCGCGTGACGCCCCTGCACCTGTCGTTCACAGACATCCCCCACCCCGTGGCGGTGATCTGCAACGAGCGGACGGCGGGCTTTTTCCCGGCCGGCTGCAATAACTTCGGCGACGTGACGCTGGGGGCGGAGTTGAAGAAAGGCCGCAACGTCATCAAGCTGCTGCTGTGGGGCGACGTCAGCGACCAAACGCTGGAAAGCTTCTCCTTGCACAGCCTGCTGGAGACGCTGTCGCACGACGCCGCCTGGAGCTTCCGGCCGTGGGGCACGCCGACCCGCGGCGGGCACATCGTGGGCAAGGACCAGCCGGCCTGGTACGCGGCCAAGTTCACCTGCGACGAGCGGCACGTGCCGCTGTTCCTGCACCTGGCCGGCGCCAAAAAGGGCCAGCTTTTCCTGAACGGCCATAACGTCGGACGGTTCTGGACCATCGGCCCGCAGGAATACTATTATCTGCCGGCCTGCTGGTTGCAGCACGACAACGAACTGATGCTCTTCGAAGAGCAGGGCCTGATTCCGCGGCGGTCGAAACTGGAATTCCGCCCGCGCGGACCGTACCAGGAGTAAGCTTTCGCCGGCCGGAAAAACCGGCGAAAACTTATAGCGGAAATTACTTGAAACGGCCGCGGGCCATGGATAATATAAGTCGCATATTGCAGGTTACTTCGGGCACTTCACAGCGCGTTGCGTTTCGTAGATCATCGGACGTAACATAATTTTGAACCCGCCGCAAGGCGGACTGAATGAGAAGGGGACGTTCATGCACACGGTAACGAAGAAAGAGTTGGTCGACCGCATCGCCGACAAGACGGACGTCACCCGCGTGGTGGTCAAGAAGATCGTGCAGAGCTTTCTCGACGAGATGATCGAGGAGCTGGGGCGCAGCAATCGCCTGGAGTTCCGCGACTTCGGCGTCTTTGAGACCAAGCAGCGCGCCGCCCGCATGGCCCAGAACCCCAAGACCCTGGAGCGCGTCCAGGTCCCGCCCAAGAAGACCGTGAAGTTCAAGGTCGGCCGGATGATGAAGCAGAAGCTCCAGGCCTCCATGGGCAAGACGGCGTAGTGCTTCTCAGCATTGACCTCTGAGAGGTACTGCGCCTTTGTCAGGAGTATTGGTCATGCTAGCGACATTTACATTTCAGTTGTGGATGTTCCCAGTTGCGATTGTATTTCTCTTTATCTATTTTCTCCCAACCTACATGGCTTTTCGACAAAAACACCCCCGTATAAAGACGATCTTTTTGCTCAATTTCCTGCTCGGAGCAACGGTGGTGGCATGGATCATCCTACTCGTCTGGGCTCTGAAAGCACCTCGCTAGCCAGTGCCCCAAAGCAGCGGATAAAATCAGGCCATTCTGATCACGTGTGGTACCGCTGCTGCCGTAATAGCGACATTCTGCGGATATCTTTTCCCCCGCGTGTCTTGCTCCCCCGTCCCGGCCTGGATATGATGGCCTCGCCGTGCTAGGTGGGGCGCTAGCGGTGCCCTGATTCCCGAGCAATCGGGATGACCCGAAATCCGCTTGTGCGGGACCGAATGCTTCGCCGAGGGCCTCAGTGGCGGGACCAGTCCGTCGCTCAGGTAGCGTTGAAGGCTGGGTCCTCTGCAACGTTGACGCGTGAACCTGGTCAGGTCCGGAAGGAAGCAGCCATAAGCGATTCGTCGGCGTGTGCCGGAGGGCAACCTGGCTGGAGCTGGCCTGCTTGGCGGGCCCCTGTCGCGGAGTTTCGACGCGAAGTTGCACGGCATTTCTATTAACGAACCGCCCCCGCACGGACGGAGGGCTACGGAAAGTCGCATGGCCAGTTATCTTGTCCTGGCGCGGAAGTACCGCAGCGAGACGTTCGACCAGGTCATCGGCCAGGAGCCGATCGCCCGCACATTGGTCGGCGCCATCGAAACCGGCCGCGTGGCGCACGCGTACCTGTTCACCGGCACGCGCGGCGTCGGCAAGACGACCATGGCCCGCATCTTCGCCAAGGCGCTCAATTGCCTTTCGGCCAAGGCCCCCACGCCGGCCCCCTGCAACCGCTGCGACGCCTGCGTGTCCATCGCCCGCGGCGACGACATCGACGTGGCCGAGATTGACGGGGCCTCCAACCGCGGCATCGATGAAATCCGCCAGCTCCGCGCCAACGCCATCCTTCGCCCCGCACGCAGCCGCTACCGCATCTACTACGTGGACGAAGTCCACATGCTCACCCGCGAGGCCTTCAACGCCCTGCTCAAAACGCTGGAAGAGCCGCCCGAGCACGTCAAGTTCATCTTCGCCACCACCGAGGCCGAGAAGGTCCCCCCCACCATCCTGTCCCGCTGCCAGCGGTTCGACTTCCGCAACATCCCCACGCGGAAAATCGCCGACCACCTGGCCGCGATCTGCAAGGCCGAGAAGGTCCACGCCGACGCCGACGCGCTGTTTCGCATCGCCCGCGCCGCCGCCGGCTCCATGCGCGACGGCCTGAGCCTGCTGGACCAGCTCCTGGCCGGCGGGGAAAAAGTCACCGACGCCGAGGTCGTGCGCGTCCTGGGCACACCGGCCGACCAGCGGACCATCGCCATCGCCCGGGCGATTGCCGACGGGCAGTCCGCGGCCGCCTTGGCGGAACTGGCCGGCATGCTGGAATCGGGCATTACGCTGGTCTCGGCGGCCGCCGCCATCGGCGAGGTGTTCCGAAACATGATGATCCTCGCCCTGTGCGGCACCGACAGCGACCTGGTGGAACTGGCCGACGCCCAGCGCCACGAGGTGGCTGAGCTGACGGGGCGATTCTCGCTGCCGGCGCTGGTCCAGGCGGTGGGAGTGGCAGCCATGCTGGCCCGCAACGTCCGCACGTCGTCGCTGGGCCGGGCGCTGCTGGAGGCCGGGCTAGTCCGCCTGGCCGAGGCAGACAAGTTCGTGGACCCCGGCAGTCTCATCGAACGTCTGGAAACGCTGCGGACCGGCGGCCCCGTGGCTCGGCCCGCCGCGTCCCCGGCGCAGCGTGGTTCCTCGGCCAGCGCACTATTCCAATCCGCCCCCGCCGCGGCCGCATCGCCGTCGCCTCCCTCGGCCGGTGCGGCGCCGGTGGCGTTGCAGTGGAACGCCTCGTGGCTGGCGGGCAACTGGATGCGGGTGGTGGAGGCCCTGGCGGCGGCCAAGCAGGCGCAGGTGGCCGGCCTGATCGCCCCCGCCAAGGTCGCGGCCTTCGACGGCGGCGTGCTGACGCTGGCCTTCGACGCCAAGCACGAAACGCTCCGCCAGAAGTGCTCCTCGCAACTGGACGCCGCCATCAGCGCCGCCTTGTCCGCCCTGGCCGGCAGGCAGGTGCAGTGCCGCTACCAGCGGATCAACGGCGCCAATGGCGCCAACGGCCCGGCGTTCGGCGGGCTCAGCACGGCGGAAAAGAACGCCATCAACAAGGACCCCTCCGTCCGCGCGGTGGTGGACCTGTTCGGCGGCGAGGTGGTGGACATCCGCAAGGACCAAGGCCCGGTCAGTCCGGAAGAATCCTGAACCGCCGGCAGGCCGCCGCACCGCAAGCAAGGAATAAGTGAGAACAATGTTCGGCGACCTTGGAAAAATGATCAAGCTGGCTGGGGAAATGAAGCGGCGGCTGCCTGAAATCCAGGCCAAGATTGCCGCCAGCCAATACTCCGCCGACGCTGGCGGCGGGGCCGTCACGGCGACGGTCAATGGCAAGATGCAACTGGTGGACCTGAAAATCTCCACGCCATTGCTGGCCGAGGGCGACGCGGCCATGCTGGAGGACCTGATCAAGGCGGCCGTCTCTGCCGCCCAGGACAAGGCCGCCACGGCCGCGGCTGAGGCCATGAACGAACTGACCGGCGGCATGCCTCTGCCGCCCGGCATGGACGGATTATTGGGGTGACCGGCCATGGCTGCCTATAGCGAAACAATCCAGAGACTGATGGCGGAGCTGGGCAAGCTGCCCGGCATCGGGGCGCGGACGGCGGAGCGGCTGGCGTTTTATCTGCTCAAGAGCACGCCGCAGGAGGCGATGGCCTTGGCCGACGCCATCCGCGACGTCAAGCAGCGCGTCCGGCCGTGCAAGACATGCTTCAACCTGGCCGAGGGCGAGTTGTGCGCGGTCTGCGCCGACCCGCGGCGGGACAAGAGCATCCTCTGCGTGGTGGAGCAGCCCAAGGACGTCCTGGCCCTGGAGTCCACCGGCGCCTATCGCGGCGTCTATCACGTGCTGGGGGGGCACATCGCCCCGCTGGAGGGCAGCGAGGCCGAGGACCTGACCATCGAGCCGCTGGTCCGCCGCGTGGCCGCCGGCGGCGTGAAGGAAGTGATCCTGGCCACCAACCCCACCGTGGCCGGCGACGGCACGGCCTTGCACATCACGTCGCTCCTGACCCCCAAGGGCGTGAAGATCACGCGCCTGGCGCGCGGGCTGCCGGCCGGCGGACAGATCGAATACGCCGCAAAATCCATCCTCGCCGACGCCATCAACGAACGCCGGCCGATGTGAGCGCTCCCCAACCCTCTCGGCGTGCCCTGCTTACGCCGGCTGAACCCCTCAATCCCCGCCGAGCGTTGCCAACGCCGCCCGATCGCGCGTAGAATGGTGCGTCATGAGGTTTGACGCGTCGCAACAGCTCAGGCTCGAGCAGCGGATGAAGCTCTCCCCGCGGCTCATCCAGTCGATGGAGATCCTCCAGCTGCCGATGCTGGCCTTGCAGGAGCGGATCGAGGCGGAGCTTCAGTCCAATCCCGTGCTGGAGCTGCACGAGCCGGGGGTGGACGAAGAGGCCCCGCCCAACCGCGACGAGGAGGCCGACGCCTCCGGCGAGCGGGACATGGTGGTGGACGCCGCCGACGACCACAAGGAAGACTTCAAGCGTCTGGACGACTTCGCGGACGAGTACGACTCGGAGCTCGCCTACCGCGAGGCCTCCCCGCGGCCCCGTCCGGTCAGTGGGGAGCGCGACCCCAAGATGGACGCCATGGCCAACGCCCCCGCGCCGGAGCAGTCGCTCAACGATTACCTGCTCCAGCAGTGGGCGTTCATCGAGGCCGCGGAATCCGTCCGCGCCGCCGGCCGGCTGATCATCAACTTTATCGGCGAGGACGGCTACCTCCGCACGCCCCTGGAGGAGATGCCCAAGCAGACCAACGAGCCGGTCTCCCTGGCCGACCTGCGCGCGGCGCTGTCGCTGGTGCAGACGCTGGAGCCGCCCGGCGTGGGCGCCCGCGACCTGCGCGAGTGCCTGATGCTGCAACTGGCGGCCGAGGCCACCGCCGGGGCGGACGTGTCGCTGGAAATGGACCTGGTGCAGCGGTTCCTCCGCGACATCGAGATGAACCGCCTGCCGCAGATCGTCAAGCGCACCGGCAAATCGCTGCCGGAAATCAAGGCCGCCATCGAGAGCCTGTCGCGCCTGAACCCTCGGCCCGGCTCGCTGGTGGGCCAGCGAACCGTGCCGGTCATTTCGCCGGACGTCTTCGTGGAAGTGCTGGCCGGCGGGGAGATCAAGATCACGCTGTCGGATGGCAATCAGCCGAGTCTGTACATCTCCAAGGCCTACCGCAAGATGGCCCGCGATCGCGGCGCCGACTCGCAGGCGCGGCAGTTCATCCTGAAAAACATTCGCTCGGCCCAGTGGCTGATCGGGGCGATTCAGCAGCGGCGCGAGACGGTCCGCCGCGTGGCCGAGGAGGTGTTCAAGGTGCAGCGGCAGTTCCTGGAGGACGGCCCCGAGGCCCTGCGCCCGCTGCCGATGGCCGACATCGCCGCCAAGGTCGGCGTGCACGTGGCCACGGTGAGCCGCGCGGTGGCGGGCAAGTACGCCCAGACGCCCGTGGGCATTTTCCCGCTGCGGATGTTCTTCTCCGGCGGCACGACCACCGCCGACGGCCAGAACGTCGCCTGGGACGCCGTGAAGGTCAAGCTCCGCGAGATCATCGAGGGCGAGGACAAGGCCGCCCCGCTGGACGACGACGCCCTGGCCGCCGAGTTGAAGAAAAGCGGCCTGGACATCGCCCGCCGCACCGTGGCCAAGTACCGCAAGCTGCTGGGCATCCCCCCCGCGCGGCGGCGGAAACAATTCTAAAATATAGCATGTCCGTAAAGCCCCGTGCGTGAGCACGGGGATATCATTCATAAGGAACGGCATCCCCCGCCTCACGGCGGGGGCTTCACAGGCGTTCGGAAAGGGCCATCCTATGTCTCTAGCCGATCAGAAATGCGTTCCGTGCCGCGGCGGCGTGGCGCCGCTGAAGGGCGAGAAGCTCGAAGAATATCACCAGCACGTCCCGGCCTGGGAGGTCGTCAACGAGCATCACATCAGCCGCACGTGGAAGTTCCCCGACTTCGCCAAGGCGCTGGAATTCGTCAATCGCGTGGGCGCCCTGGCCGAGCAGGAAGGCCACCATCCGTGGATTCACTTCACCTGGGGCACCGTCCGCATCGAGTTGTGGACGCACAAGATCAACGGCCTGCACGAAAGCGACTTCATCCTGGCGGCGAAGATCGATCGGTTGTAGGAAGCGGCATCGAGCTAGGGTTCTGCTTCGTTTCCTTCTGCTCGCGAGCTTCAATCCTGATATGGAACGGTCCCGGCTGTAGGTCAAGCGGCAGAGCCGACTCCTTATCCCCTTGTTGGGCTACGATTACATTGTTCCCCTCTTCGGTAACCTTAAGTTGCCAGGCGACTTCGGAAGTCCCTTCGATCACGACTATCGGATGCCCCTCTTCCCTGACCACTGAGCAAAGAACGCGGTATACTTCTTTACTCGCTGGACCAGCGTTGCTATCGGCCCACACCGAGTACCCTTTGGCAGGGTGGCCCTCGACTGTTCCTTCGTAAAGCATACGTATCTCAGTATGGTGAGGTGCTTTAGCTGACCAAGTCATAAGTTCGCCACCGATGCCTAGCGGAAGATCGCTTGTGTTGGACAGAACCGCACTCCAACCAACGGCAATAACTACCGGCGGCATAGGGGGAGGCTCTTCTTTCCCAGTCCATCGCGAACAGTCTATGGGACTTAGAAAACCAAGCGGAACAACACACATGCTAACTACTGTTGTCCAGAAGCGTGTCGACGTAGTCCACCGAAATCCCCGTCCGTAGAGTCTCGCCCGTCGCGTATCAAGATGTGCAGCCATAAATCACCCTTTCTGCACGGTGCCACGGCTGTGTTGTGTGCAGCCGTGCAAACCTCTCTATAATTCATTCACACGGCAGCAAGAAACGCTGCCGTGGCACCCGCCCCGCATGTGGTTACGCCCCAGCCGGGGCGATGCCTGTGAGGCGTGCGGCGGCGGCGTCCAGGATCATGGTCAGGGCGCCGTGGGCCGGGTGGACGGCCGCGGCGGGGAGCTGCTTGCGGATGTCCTCGCTCTCCCCCAGCACGCCCAGCACGGCCTCGGCCTTGTCGCTGCCGGTGACCAGGAAAACCACGTGCCGGGCGGCGTTGATGAGCGGGTAGGTGAAGGTCATGCGTTTGCGGCCCAGGACCGGCACGAACCCGGCGTAGACCAGGTGCTTGTGTTCCTTCAGGGCGTCGGTGTTGGGGAACAGGCTGGCCGTGTGGCCGTCGCCGCCCATGCCCAGCAGGATCAGGTCGAAGCGCGGCACGTCGCCGCCGTCGGCCGGGACGATGCGGCGGATGTCCTGCTCGTATTGCCGGGCGGCGGCCTGGATGTCGTCGGCGTCGGCGGGCATGGGATGGACGCGGGCCAGGTCGATGGGCACGTGGTCCAGCAAGTTCCGCTGGGCCATGCCGTAGTTGCTCTCGACGTGGTCCTGCGGCACGTCGCGCTCATCGCCGAAGAAGATTTCCACCTTCCGCCAGGGAATCTGGCCGCTGGTGGCGCCGGCGGCCAGTATCTGGTACAGCGCGTGGGGCGTCGTGCCGCCGGCCAGGGCGACGTGCGCGACGCCGCGATGCCCCACCGCCTCGCAGATGATCGTCTTGAACAGTTCCGCCGCCGTCGCGGTGGCCTGCTCGACGGTGCGCTCCACGATGACTTTGGCGTGATGACTCGCCTGCGTCATAACCGCACCCGGTGCACAAGGCGAAAAAAAAACTAAAGGGGATACCAATCTCTGTACGGATCGCCCAGCAGCCGCTTGGCCTCCGCCGGTCCCTGGCTGCCGGCGGGATACATTATAAGCTTCGGCATTCCATTGTGGTTCCATGAAGCCCGTATGGCGTCGATGATCCGCCAGGAGGCCTCCACCTCGTCGTCCCGCAGGAACAGCGTGGTCTCGCCGTGGATGGCGTCCAGCAGCAGGTGCTCGTAGGCCTCCGGCGAGGCGGAGGCGAACGTCGCGCCGTAATCGAAGTCCATGCGCACCGGCCGAAGCGTCATGCCCACGCCGGGCACCTTGCCGTCGATGACCAGGCTGAGCCCCTCGTCGGGCGTGATGCGGATGACCAGCCGGTTGGGGCCGCGGAAGTCGCAGCCCAGCTCGCTGAACAGGTCCAGCGGCTCGCGCTTGAAGACGACGTCGATCCGGCTGACCTTGGCGGCCAGGGCCTTGCCCGTCCGCAGGTGAAACGGCACGCCGGCCCATCGCCAGGTGTCCGCGTAGAGCGTCAAGGCCGCGTAGGTCTCCACTTGGCTGTCGGGCGCGACGCCCTGCTCCTGGCGGTAGCCGACCTGGCCGGCGGCGGCGACGTACTGCCCGCGCACGGTGCGATGGGCGACCTGGTCCGCCGTCATCGAGACGATGGATTGGAGGACCTTGACCTTCTCGTTGTGGATGGATTGGGCGTCCAGCCGCGCCGGCACGTCCATGGCGATCAGGGCCAGCAGCTGGAGCATGTGGCTCTGGACCATGTCGCGCAGCGCCCCGGCCGACTCGTAGTACGGCCCGCGGCGGCCTTCCATGCCGACGGACTCGGCCGTGGTGATCTGCACATGGTCCACGAACTGCCGGCTGAACAGCGGGTCGAAGACCACATTGGCGAACCGCAGCACCAAGAGGTTCTGGACCGTCTCCTTGCCCAGGTAATGGTCGATGCGGCAGACCTGGGATTCCTGGAACACGTCCAGCAGGCAGGCGTTGAGCTTCTCGGCCGAAGGCAGGTCCGTGCCGTAGGGCTTTTCCACCACCACTCGCACGCAGCCGTTCTCGGCGCCGGGCTTGTTCAGGCCGGCCTTGCCGATACTGGACACGACCTGCTCCAACTGCTCCGGTATCACCGCCAGATACAGCAGCCGGCAGGTGGGCGGACCCGCCGCCTCCAGCTCACGGATGCGCCCGGCGAGGGATTGGAAATCTTGCTCCTGGTCGAAGCGGGCGGCGTGATAGTGCCAGTTGGGGGCCAGGCGATTCCACAGCTCCTGGTCAACCGGCTGGCTGCGCGAATGCTTGGTCAGGGCCCCGAACATCATGTCGCGGAACTGTTCGTCGGTGAACGGCCGCCGGGCCACGCCCAGCACGACGGTCTCCGCCGGGAGCTTTTCGTCGCGGAGGAGGTTGTACAGGGCGGGGGCGATCTTGCGGGCCGTTAAATCCCCGGTGGCCCCGAAAACGACGAAGAGGCAACGCGGTTTTACCAGTTCCGCCATAGTCGCGTCCTTTCCACCCGGTCATTTTAGGAGCGCCCCAGCCATGATACCGCCCCTCGGCCCCGGCGGCTAGAAAACTGGTGGACCCTCGCTGCCCCCGCCGCGGCGGCGCTTTTGGCTTACCCGCCGGGCGGGCAACTGGTTAGAATACGCGCGATGACCATTCGACCCGCCACAGTCGCCGACGCCGAAGCCCTCTGCGAGGTAATCAACTACTACGCCGAACGAGGCAAGATGCTGCACCGAAGCCTCGAAAGCGTCTATAATTCCTTGCGGGATTTTCTTGTAGCTGGAGACGCCGAAGGCCGATTTTTAGGATGTGTGGCCGTCAGCCTGTTCTGGGCGGACCTGGCCGAGGTGAAGTCCCTGGCCGTGCGCCCGCAGGAACAGGGCAAAGGCGTCGGTTCGGCGCTGATTCAAGCCGCCCTGGCCGACGCCCGGCGACTGGGCGTCAAGCGGCTATTCGCGCTGACGTATGAAAAGGACTTCTTCACCCGCCACGGCTTTGAGGTCATCGACCGCCAAGACCTTCCCGAGAAGGTCTGGCGGGAGTGCATTTCCTGCCCCAAGGCCGAGGCCTGCGACGAAACGGCCATGATGCTGAGGCTGGGAGACTAAAGCGGCCGGCGCGACGTCCCCAGGCGGCGGCCCGGTGAACCGACACATGAGCGACACAGAGCCCATCATCCGGCTGAAGAACGTGACCAAGGCCTTCGACAGCCGGGTCGTTCTCAACGCCGTCAATCTGAACATCGCCCCCGGCAAGATCACGGTGATCATCGGCCCGTCCGGCTGCGGCAAGAGCGTGACGCTGAAGCACATCGTCTCCCTCATCCGGCCGGACAAGGGCAAAGTATACTTTGAGGAAAACGAAGTCTCGGCCATGAGCGAGCGGGAGCTGGTGCCGATCCGCCGGCAGATCGGTTTTTTGTTCCAGGGGGCGGCCTTATTCGACTCGATGACCGTGGAAGAGAACATCTGCTTCCCGATGATCGAGGGCAACGGCCACAGCCTGGACGTGGCCCGCCAGCGATGCCAGGAGGTGCTCCGGGTGGTCGGCCTGGACGGCGCCCAGCAGAAGTTCCCCGAGGAAATGTCCGGCGGCGAGAAAAAGCGCGTCGCCCTGGCGCGGGCCATCGTGCTGAACCCTAAGGTGATCCTCTACGACGAGCCGACCACCGGTCTGGACCCGATCCGCGCCGACCTGATCAACGAACTCATCCTGAAGCTGAAGAACACGCTGGGCAATACGGCCCTCGTCGTAACCCACGACATGCAATCGACGCGCAAGATCGCCGACCGCGTCGTCATGCTCTACCAGGGACGATTCATCGCCGACATGACGCCCGACCACCTCGGCGACGTGGACAACGAGATCGTAGCCCGATTCGTCGAGGGCCGGGCCAGTGAAGAGGAGCTGGCGCAACTGCGCACCGGACGGTTGGAAAGCTTCAACGACGGCCCCGAAACCTAGAATCGCGGAGAACCCGCTATGACGGACAGAACCCGCAACATCGCCGTAGGACTGACGGTCATCATCGCCCTGGGATTGCTGGGAATGCTCATCCTGATCTTCACGGGCATCCCTCAGCTCCTGCAGACCGGCTACATCGTGGCGATGCGGTTCGACTCCACCCACGACATGACCGTCGGCGACGACGTGTACCTCCACGGCATCCGCGTGGGCAAGATAATCGGCGTGAACTTCACCGAGACGGCCGACCCGGCCAAGGGCATCACCGTCACCGCGCGGATCGATCGCTCCATCCGCCTGCCGGCCAACACCCAGGCGACGGTCTTCTCCAAGGGCATGGTCGGCAAGGGGTACCTGGACCTGGTTCCCGAAGGCCCCATGCCCATCAGCAGTCAAACCGGCCAGCCCCGGTACCTGCCCGACGACGGCTCCGCCGTGCTGGAGGGCGTCGCTCGCGGCAACGGGCTGTTCCCGCCGGAGCTGAACGAGACCATGATGAACGTTTCCAAACTGGCCAAGACCCTCAACGAGGCCCTGGCGCCGACGACCGGCGCCACCGCACCGGCAGGGGCCACGACGGAACCCAGCGCCGGCCTCCGCGGAACGCTGGAACGCATCAACCGCACCCTGGACGACCTGCATGCCATCTTCGGCAACGTTCAGAACCAGGAAAACATGGAAGCTCTGATGGCCAGAACGGCGGACGCGGCGGGCAAGGCCACCGACGCCATGGAGGCCCTTAAAGACTTCGCCCAGCAGGCCAAAGAGTCCACCCGACAGATTACCGGCATCGCGACCGACAGCAGCCAGAAAATCAACGCTCTGGCCGACAAGCTCATCCAGGACGCCGACGACCTCTCCCGGTTGATGGTCACGCTGGATCGGGCCGCCCGAAAGATAGATTCCGGCCAGGGCACGCTGGGCAAGCTGGTCAACGACCCGCAGCTCTACGAGACGATGGTCACGGCCACGAATCAATTGTCGGACCTGCTCCTCGAAGCCCGCAAGCTGATCGAGGCGTGGCGCGCCACCGGCGTCGAAATGAAATTCAAGTAGCCTCGGCCGATCCTGGCGCGAAGTGGTTCGGCGAAACTCATCGAAGACGGCAAGCGAAACGGATAGAGCCTTGTCCCAGGGAACCGGAAGCATCGGCCAGAGAGTGTACCGAGCCCGCTGGGTCGTCTTGGCCGCCTGGATAGGCGCGGCGGTGCTGCTGGCGGCGCTGGTGCCGCCCAAGGATCCTCGAAAATCGCAGGAACCCCCCCTGCTGCCCGCCGACTTACCCTCCTGCCGCGCCGACGAGGCGATGGTCCGCTATTTCCCTCAACGCAGCGGGCGGAGCGAAGCGGCCATGATCTTCGAGAGGAAAAACGGGGCGCTCATCTCCGCCGATTACGCCGCCATCGAGAGCGTCGCCGGGCGCCTGCTGACGCCCACCGCCCAGGCCAACGTGGCGGATCTGGCCGGCGTGACGGTCCTTTCGCCCCGAGCCCTGGAGGCCCCATCCAACCCGCTGACCGGCCAACCGATGTGGCGGAACCTGCTGATCAGTCCCGTCGGTCCCCACGGGCAGGCGGCGTTGGTGCTGGCCGCGTTCCCAACCAACTTCATCGCGATGCGCACCGACCGCCTCGTCGCCCACACGCGCGCGGTCGTGGAGGCCCGCCCCCTGCCGGCGGGGCTGTCGGCGGCCGTCACCGGATCGGCCGGCTTCGGACATGACTACGCGGTAGCCGCCCGAGACAGCCATCGCCGCACGATTCTGGTCACGCTCGTGGCGGTGGTGGTGATCCTGCTGCTTGTGTACCGCTCGCCGGTGGCGCCGCTGGTGCCGTTGGGCGCGATCAGCCTGGCGGCGGTGGTGGCCATCAAGGGCCTGACCCTGGCGGACCGGTTCGGCCTGCACGTCGGCACGGCGGAGGACATCTTCGTGTTCGTGCTGCTCTACGGGGCCGGTGTGGACTACACGCTGCTGTTGATCAGCCGCTACCGCGAGCTGCTGGCCGCCGGGATCGATCCTCCGCACGCGGCGGCCGAAAGCCTCACGCAGTGCTTCCCCACCATCGTGGCCTCGGCCTGCACGGTCACGGCCGGGCTGACCATGATGTCGTTCGCGCGGTACGGCATGTTCCGCACGGCCGGGCCGGCGGTGGCGGCGGCGGTGGTGACGGCCATGTTGGCCTCGGTGACGCTGGCGCCGGCGATCGTGGGCATCTTCGGTGCAAAATTATTTTGGCCGATGCGGACGGACTTTGGCCAAACCTCGGTCTTGCCCTCCGGCCGGCGATTCGAACTCTGGCCGGCGCTGGCGCGGGCGATTACAGGTCGGCCGATTCTGATGCTGACGGTGACGTTGGTGGTGCTGGCCGGGCCGGCTGTCAACGCCCTGCGCGTCACTTGGGTGTACGATACTCTAGCCTCGATCAAGGCCTACGAGCACGCCGGCCTGGGCGGGGCAGCCAGGGGATTGGAGATGGCTAAGTGGCATTGGCCGGCGGGCGAGATTGCCCCCGTCACCTTGCTGATCGAGGCCGCCTCGCCCCTGGGGCCGCCGCAGTGGGACACCGCAGCCCGGCAGATCACCCAGGCCGTTCGGACGCTGCCCCACATCAGCGACATCCGCAGCATAAACGCCCCGTTGGGCGCCTCGGAAAATCCGGCCACGAACCTCCTGGTCACATCCTCAGCCGGGACGATCGTCGGGCCGGAGTATCTCAGCGCCGACGGCAAGGCCATGCGGATGACCGTGTTGCTGGACCAGCCGGCCCTGACGCTCGAGGCCATGGCGTCGCTCCAGGACATTCTCCGCATGGCCTCAGCCGCTATGACCCCACTGAACTTGCACGCGTCCGTCCTGGCCGCCGGCGCGACGGCTGAGATGGCCGACATCCGAACCGTCACGCACGGGGATTTCCACCGCATCGCCCTGCTGGCGCTGACGGCCATTTTCCTGATCGTCCTGGCCCTCCTTCGCGACCCACTGCTGTCGGCATTCATGGTCGGCTCGACGCTCCTGAGCTACCTGGCCACGCTGGGCCTGAGCGACTGGGTGTGGACGAGCTTCATGGGCCAACCGGGCCTGGACTGGAAGGTGAAGGTCTTCCTGTTCGTGGTGATGGTGGCCGTCGGGCAGGACTACAACATTTTCCTGGCGGCGCGCCTAGCCCAGGAGGCGGTCGGGGCGACGGTGCTCCAGGCCACGCGGCGGGCGATGGTGTCCACCGGGCCGGTGATCTCCTCCTGCGGCCTGATTATGGCCGCCACGCTGGGAAGCCTGATGGGCGGGCAATTGCTGCTGTTGCAGCAGCTCGGCTCGGCCCTGTCGATGGGCATGCTCATCGACACGTTCGTCGTCCGGCCGCTGCTATTGCCGGCCTTCGTCGCCGCCACGGGCCGGACGGGCAAAGGCCGGCTGATCGCTACCCCGCATGCACCGCCACGCTCATGAGCACCCAGGCCAGCGGGGCCGCCAGCAGCAGCGAATCCAGAATGTCCAGCACGCCGCCGAATGCCGGCACCACCGCGCCGCTGTCCTTGACTTGGGCCGACCGCTTCAGCAGGCTCTCGCACAGGTCGGCGAACTGCCCCGCCACCCCCATGACCACGCCGAAGACCGCCGCCCCCCCGGCCGTGCAGGGCAATCGCAAAACCCACGCCAACACCACGCTCGCCAGCACCGCCGCCGCCAGGCCCCCGGCCAGCCCTTCCCAGCTCTTGCCCGGCGACAGCCAGACAATGAGCTTGTGCCGCCCGATGGCGTGGCCGGTGAAGTAGGCCCCCATGTCGGTGAACTTCACCGCCGCCAGGAACAGCACCAGCGCCGGCACACCCCAGGTCATGCGGATTGACAAAATCGCCGCCGCGCCGGCGCCCAGGTACAGCACCGCCATCGCGGTCGCCGCGATCCGCCGCACGGCCTCAGCCGTGCGGAAGCGGATCATCTGCTCGGCGAAGATCGGCAGCATCGCCAGCCCCGCCACGGCCACCAGACCGGCGGCGCCTCCCTGCGGCCACAGCAGCCGGCCCCAATAAGGCCACAGCCCCAGGCCGATTGTGCTCAGGAATCCGGAAACCGGCAGGACGCCTAAATCCGCGCCGCGGGCCAGGCGAGAAACTTCCCAAAAGGCCGCCGGCATGATGCACAGGACCAGCCCCGCCAGCGGCAGCCCGCCGGCCCAATCGCGCACGGCCGGCGACTGCCCGAGCCGCCAATCCCCATAAAGCACCGCCGCAATGGCGGCGATCATGACCGCTCCCCAAAGGATTCTCGTCTTCATAGGCGTATTAGGCGCACCGGACGGATGAAAGTCCATTGGGTGCCGGCCGCATCGGTCCGGCGTTTTCAGGCCTGGAGGAACTCCACGCCGATGGCCACCTTGCCGGTCACCAGCAGGCCTTCCCGCTGGACGTGGACGATCCGGGCGTCCAGCGTCTTGTCGCTCAGGCCGCCGAACTGCTTGGTGCGGACGCCGCGGAGCGTCAGGCGGATGGGCTGGCCGGCCTTGACGGGCGCCGAGACCGGAACGTACATGAGCATGCCGCCGTCGGAGATGTCCACCGCCCGGCCGGGAAACTCGCTGGCGGAAGGAGCGTGCTGGAACCGCACGCCGGCGACGAGGGGATGCCGCTGATGTCGCCTGCGGTCCGTTTTTTGCGTATTATCCATGGCCGCAACCTCAGCATAGCTACCAACTGCCGGCTGGGTTGGTATTATAGCCACATCCGGCGGCGGGCACTACACGGCCGGGCCGCCGGCTGAACAAAGTACAATGGATACGTCGAGACGGATGGACATCAAGGCACGCAAAGGCAGCCGAGGCCGCCATGCAATCCTCCGCGCGACGGTCTGGGCGGCCTTGGGCGCCGGCGTGCTTTGGGCCGGTCTGGCCCGCGCGCAGGAAGGCACGCTTTCGCAGCAGGCCACGGCGCTGGTGCAGGAGTTTCGCGTCAGCATCAGCGGGGCCAAGGTGGGCATCGCCGCCGTCGACGTGAGAACTGGCCAGATGATCCTGGACGTCGACGCCGCCACGCCGCTGGTCCCCGCCAGCAACCAGAAGCTTCTGACCTCGGCCTTTGCGATGGCGTGGCTGGGCAAGGACTTCCACTTCACCACCACCGTCTGGCGGCTGGGCGATGACATCCTCGTCAGCGGCGACGGCGACCCGACGCTGGGCGATCCGGTGATCGCGGCGGAGGAGGGCAAGACCGTCTACACCGAGCTGGACCGCTGGGCCGCGGAGATCAAAAGCAAGGTCGGCGGCCGAATCGCCGGCGACTTGGTGCTGTGCTCGACGATTCCCTGGCCGGCCTACCGCCACGGCGACTGGCCCCAGGCCCAGTGGACCCGCTGGTACGCCGCCCCGGTGGCCGGGCTGAACTTCAACAACAACTGCTTCGACATCACCTTCGCGGTCGCCGACGGCCAGGCCATGGCGTCCGTGCAGCCGGCCAGCCGCTTCATCAAGATCACCAATCAGGTCAAGCTCGGCAAAAAGCAGACCTGGTCGGGACGGTCCACCGAGGACGAGTCGGCGTTGATCCTCACCGGCGAGGTCGCCCGCGGCGGCAATGATCCGGTCAGCGTGGCCTGCAACAACCCGCCCATGCTGCTAGGCAGAGTCCTGGCCGACCGGCTGGCGCTGGGCGGCGTGGAGCTCGGCGGGACGATCCGCACGGCCGAATACGCTTCGGTGGATTGGAGCAAGGCCCAGGAAATCACCCAGACGACCACGCCACTGGCCGTCGCCCTCCAGCGGGCGAACAAGCGAAGCCTGAACATGGCGGCCGAATGCCTCTTCCTCCGCGCCGGCAACGGCACGTGGCCCACCAGCGCCGCGTTGCTGATCCAGACCCTGCACGACGCCTACGGCCTGGACACCGCCGGCTTGGTCGTCCGCGACGGCGGCGGCCTGTCTCGCGGCAACCAGGTCAGTCCCGCCCTCATGGCCAACCTGCTGGCCGCGGTGCTCCGCCGGCCGGACGCGGATATCTTCGTGGACTCTCTGCCCGTCAGCGGCGCGGACGGCACGATGCAGCGCCGCCTGGAGAATCCCCCTTATAAGCGGCGCGTGCTGGGCAAGACCGGCTACATTGCCGGCGTGTCCGCCCTCAGCGGCTACGTGCTGGACGAGGCCGGCAAGCCCGCCATCGCCTTCTCGATCCTGGTCAACGGCACCCCCTCGTCCCAAAAGGCCCACGAGGTCCAAGACGCCGTCTGCCGCATGCTGGTGGATTCCCTCGGCGCTCCGACGAACCCAAAGCCCCTCCCCTGACGCCCCTTACCAGGCCTCCAGCTCGCCCACAATCTCCTCGACAAGGTCCTTGATCGTGACGATGCCCAGGTGCGATCCATACGCTGCGGCCACGACGGCCATGTGCGCATTGCGCCGCTGCATTTCGTACAGCGCGTCGGTCACGCCCTGCTCGCTGGACAGCACCAGCGGCACGCGGATCCGATCCGCCGGCAGGGCCGGCCCGCGGCAGGTCAGGACGTCCAGCACGTCCAGAATGCCCGTGACCCGGCCTGCGGCATCCACCACCGGCAGGCGGGAATGGTTCACCTCGGCGATCAGGGCGAGCAGTTGCGTGCAGTCGGCGCCGGCCGCGGCGGCGTGGACCCGCGCCATCGGGATCATCACGTCCTTAAGGCGCACGTCGGCGATGTTCATGACCCGATCGGCCATGACCGACTGAATGTGCGTCAGGGCGCCGCTGGCGTGTCCCTCAGCCATGACCGCCGCCAGGCCTTCCCGCCCTGGCGGCCGGCGCTGGGCCTGCTTGATGCCCAGGGCATCGAACAGCAACTGCGAGACCCACCTCACCAGCGGCACCAGGCCAAGAGAGGTCAAAAGGATATCGATAGCCGCCAGCAGCCAGGCCAGGCGATAGGTGAGCGACTCGGCCAGGCGTTGAAAAACGTTCTTGGGAACGCTCTCGCCGAAAACCAGCATCAGCGGCGCCGCGATGGCCAGGGTTTTCAACTCCACCCCGCCGCCGTGGCCGGCCAGCACCAGCAGGGCGCTGATGGCAAACGTCGCCCAGTACACGGCGATGTTGTTGCCCACCAGCAGCACGGCCAGCAGATGATTGGGGCGATCCAGCATCGAGCGCAATTTCCTGGCGGCCGCCCCGCCGGCCTCGCACCGCAGGTCCAGGCGGATGCGGTTGAGCACGTAGATGCCGGTCTCCATGCCGGCCAGCACGCCCGCCGTCGCCACGCACGCGGCCAGCACCGTCAGCCAGCCTATCCACGCCGTGATGGAGGCCATCGCGATCATGCCCGCCTCCCCAACAGTCGCAGGCGAAGCTTGTCGATCCGGCGCCGGCGCATGGACACCACCGTGAACCGCAGGTTGCGGTACTCCACCTGTTCGCCTTCGCGGGGAATCCTGCCCAGCAGCGACAGGACGAACCCGCCCACCGTGCTGATCCGCCGGCTGGACAGATCGATCCGGAAGGCCTGCTCCCACTCGTGGATGGCCAGGTCGCCGTCCAGCAGATACTCCTCCTCGCCGAGGTATTGGACGGCGGCGCCGACGGCCCGGCGGGAATCGGGAATCTCGCCGACGATTTCCTCCATCACGTCCTCCAGCGTCACCAGCCCCGCCGTGCCGCCGTATTCGTCCACGACGACGGCCATCTGCGTGCGCGTGACCCGGAACTGAAGCAGCAGCCGCTCCACGTTGGCCGCCTCCGGCACGAACGGCACCTTGGCCACGAGCTGTCGCAGCGGCGTGGCGGAATTCAGCAGCAGTTGCTTGGCATGGATGACGCCCAGGACGTGATCGACGTCTTTTTCGTACACGGGAATTTTTCGCAGCCGCGTGGTGGTAAACATTTCGATCAGCTTGGCCGAGTCGCCGTCCACGTCGTAGGCCAGCATGTCCACGCGCGGCACCATGATGTCGGCCACGCGAATGTCGGTCAGGGCGACAATCTCCTGGAGCAGCGCGTTGACGTCGCGATCGATGACGCCGCGCTTGGCCGAAAGGTCCAGCAGCACGGCCAGTTCCTCCGCCGTGATGTCGCCGGCGCCCGTCGGCAGCGGCGCCACCAGGCGCGTCAGGGGCCCGATCAGGACCTTCTCCAGAACCCACAGCACCGGCGCGGCCGCCCGCTCAACGATGGTGATCGTCACGGCCACCGGCACCGCCAGACGCGGCCCGACCGCCAGGGCCACCATCTTGGGCAGGACGTCGCCGAACAGGATCAGCACCAGCAGCGAGGCGACCGAGGCGACCACCGTCGCCCAGTCGGACAAACCCGCCTCCTCCAGGGCCAGAATCGTCACCGCCGCGATGCCCGTGTAGGACACGGTCACGCACATGTTGCCCAGCAGCAGGGTGTTCAACACGCGGCGCGGGCGGCGCATCAGCGAGGCCACCATCCGCCCCCGCCGCCGCCCCTGCCCCAGGCGATAAAGCTGGAGCCGGCTGAGATTGAAAAGCACGGTCTCGCTGCCGCTGAAAAAGGCCGAACCCGCCAGCAGCGGCACCAACAGGATCAGCTTCCAGGCGTGGGAAGCGAGCACTTCCGGCCAGGTCATGGGGTGCCTCCCTGACCGGCCAGACCGAAGCCGTCTTGAAGTGAGCGTGTTCTATCCATCGGCGCGGAAGGGATTTTGCGGGAAATGGCCGCCTAAATCAATCGCCCCGGTGAAAGCATAAGGTTGTCGTGGCCGGGGATGATCAGGTCGGCGATCTCCAGCAGGTCGCGGAAAGACTCCGCCGCCGCCTCGACGTCGTGGCTGCCTTCCCAGACCATGCCTCGCTGGACGTGGTCGGCCGTCAGCGCGGCGTCGCCGGCAATCACGACGGTCGTGGTGGCGGGCGTCAGCAGCAGGCCGGCCGAGCCGACCGACGGCCCGGCCAGCGGATACAAGTGCACCTGCTCGGTGAACTTGTCCGGCGCGGCGTGAAATCGGCCCAGGAGCTTGAGGTCTTCCTCGGCCAGCTTGTTTTGCTCGTCGTTGAGGCGCCCGGCCGACGCCCGAAGGTCTTCCAGGTGGCCGCGGTAGGCCTCCAGCTCGGCCTGGCTGCACCACCAATGGGCATGGGCAAAGGCTTCCAGGCTGCGACGATGCACCGGCCGAAGCGTCGTGCAGAACACGTCCGTCACGGCCGAGACGGCCAGGCCCGTCCGCTCGCCAAGCCGCGCCGCCAGGGCCGCCACCGGCAGGGACGGGTCCACCAGGATCGCCCGCTTGCCGTCGCGGACCAGCGTCGTGGTCGCGTGGGCCGTGCGAACGGGGACGTTCTCGCCCCACAGCTTGTTGTGGGACAGCGTCCCGATGCTCACGACGCAATAGTCGACGCTCATCGTCGAACCTTTCTCATTCTGGCCCGGCAGCATAGGGCCGCCCCGCCGCGAAAGCAATCGCCGCCGGCTACCGCATCGTTTGGACTTCCACCGGCCCGCCGCCGAAGCGGACTTCAATCCATCCGTGGCGGGGCGTGGAATAGTACCGACAGGTCCTGCGGAGACGGTCGTAGAACTCCGCCGGTTCCTCCAGCATTGCCGGCCCATAAGGTTCCCTCGCGCAGCTCGCCAGCACTATTTTTGGCGCGACGGCCTGGACGAAAGCCTCCACGCTGGGCCGCCAGGAGCCGTGATGCGGCAGCATCAGCACGTCGGCCTTGACCGCCGTGGCCGAGGCGAGGGCCTCCTGGCCGACGGTCTGGATGTCTCCCGGCAGCAGAACGCTCGCGCCGTCGCAAGTAATCCGCAGGACCAGCGACGTGTCGTTGACGTTCAGGCCCTCCCGGCCCGGCGGCGGCCAAAGCACCTCCACCGTCGTGCGGTCGTCCAGCGTCACCTTCTGGCCGGCCGAGAGGCAAACCACTGACACGCCGCCCTTCTGCAAGTCCGCCAGAAAACGCCAATCGCTCCCGAAAGCCTCCGACGCCCCCGCCGCGGCAGTGCCGAACGATTCGTTGACAAAAACGCGTTGCAGCCGCCGCCCGAACGCGCCGGCCAGGGCGTTGAAATGGTCCACGTTGGCGTGCGAGACGAAGGCCACGGTCGGGGCCGGCAGGCGCTGGTGGCGGAGGAACGGGCCCAGGACCTGCTCGTAGGCGTCAAAGCCGCTCCGCGTGCCAGCGTCGAACAGGACCGTTTTTCCCGACGGCGTGCGGAGCACGACGCACTGGCCGGCGCCCACCGACAGCACGTTCAGCTCCGCCCGGCCGGCCGGCGGGCTGGTGCGCTGGCTATAGACCGTCGCCGCCACGAGCACCACCACGGCCGCCGCTGCCAAGACGCGCCCGAAGCGGATTTTCCGGGCCGCCAATATCGCCGCCACGGTCGCATAGCACAGCAGCACCCAGCCGATGCTCACGTCGCGAAGATCAAAGCTCAAGCCCGGCAGGCGTTCCATCGCCCCCACCGCCCACGCCAGGCCGTCGGCCGCGGCGGCGGCGATCTGGCCGAACGAGTACGCCAGGTTCGGCATCGGCCAGGCCAGCGCCAGCGAGACATACCCCGGCACTAGCACGGCCGTGACGAATGGCCCCAGCAGCAAGATCAAGGGTGCCGCGTAGGGGCTGAAGAAATGGAAGTGATACGCCACCAGGGGGGCCGAGACGACGTAGGCAATCAGGGCGATGACCGCCGCGTTCATGCCCCATTCCGCGGCGTTGTAATTCCACCAGCGCCGCAGGCGGTCCTTGTCGCGGAAGACTTTCAGCCCGCGCACGGCCAGCCAGCGGCCGAAGAGCATCGCCTTGACGGGGGAGAAAAAGGTCAGCGACGCCGCCACGATGCCGAAGCTGAGCTGAAAGCCCGGCTCGAACACGTCCATCGGCGCGGCCGCCAGAACCAAGACGGTGGCCGCAGCCAGGGCGTTGAAGGCCGCGTGGGGCCGGCCGGCGATCGTGGCCAGGCACAGCGCCGCAGCCATGACGGCCGAGCGGACCAGCGGCGCCCGCACCTCGGCCAGGATCATGTACGCCGCCAAGACCGTCAGCACCACGACGGCCGAGCGGCGCGGTGACAAGGTCAGCACGCGGCACAGCAGATAGACGAAGCCCAAAAATATCGCCAGGTGCGAGCCGGAGATGCACAGGTAATGGATGACGCCTGCCCGCATCATCGTGCGGCTGAGCGTCCGCAGGGCCGGCGAGCGATCCCCGATGATCAGCGCGTTGATGAGTTGGCTGGTTCGCTCGTCGCCGCAGTCGGCCAGGTGGCGTCGCGCCGCCGTGCGGACCTGCCAATAGGCACGTGCGGCCCACGACCGCGGGCCGCCATCCAGCACGCTGACCGACTCCACGCCCGGGGCGGCCAATCGCACCGGCGTACCGTGGCACCGGGCCGCGGCGGCCCAGTCGTACTGGCCGGGATTGTCCGGCCCGCGCACCCGGCCCAGCCAGCCCATCACCTCCACCTGCTGGCCGGCCGACAGACGGTCGTCAAGCTGGTGAATGCTCACGGCCACCTCCCCGCTGACGGGCCGCCAAGCGTCCCCCGTGCGCAATTGCCGGGCGCGCAGGACGAATTGCGTCTGGGGCGGACGGCGATAGCCGTAGGCCGGCGGCGGATCGTCTTCACAGACGGCCGGGGAGCTGACGATCTGGCCCCGCAGCGTGGCCAGGATGTCGCCGGGGGCGGTGTACGTCAGGACGTCGTCGCTGGCGGCGGTGAAGTAGTCCAGCCCCACGTTCACGGCCCCAAAGGCCGCCACGGCGACGAGAATTGCCGCGACGGAAAGCTGGTGCAGGTGCGGCCGCCACAGCCCCACCGCCGCCGTCGCCAACGCCGCCCCGCCGACCACCGCCCACAGCCCCATCGAAAAGGGAAGGTACCGCCCGGCGACGATGCCGAGGATCATCGCCGCGGCCACGGGCGCCAGCGGCGCACGGTGCAGCCGGGCGCGGCCCTTCGGTACGCCGCCTTGCGGTGGGTCCATATGGGGGAAAATTCTAGAAGCTGCCTGCGGCGATGGAAAGCCCCGATCTAAGGGTGGCGGGGCTCCCGTCCCGCCACCCGGAAGGTTTATTTCCACGAGACTTCGCGGCGGGATAGGATCCCCGCCGCGCGAGAGGTTCCGTTAATTACAGTTCGCGGCCGACGGCTTGGGCGACGCGGCGCAGGACCGGCATCATCTCCGCCAGGGCCGAGGGCGTGATGGACTGGGCGCCGTCGGACATGGCGTGCTCGGGATCCAGGTGCGCTTCGACAAGCAGGCCGTCGGCCCCGGCCGCGATGGCGGCGCGGCACATGGCCGGCACCAGGTGAGCGTGGCCAGTGCCGTGCGACGGATCGACCATCACGGGCAGGTGCGTCTTGTCGTTCAGCTCGGCCACCGCCGCCAGGGCCAGCGTGTTGCGGACGTAGTCCTCGAAGGTGCGGATGCCCCGCTCGCACAGGATCACGTCGCGGTTGCCGGCGTTGATGACGTACTCGGCCGCCAGCAGCCACTCCTCCAGCGTGGCGCTCATGCCGCGCTTCAGCAGGACGGGCTTGCCGCTTTTGCCCATGGCCTCCAGCAGCGGATAGTGCTGCATGTTTCGGGCGCCGATCTGGAGCACGTCGGCGACCTCGGCCACCTGATCCACCTGCTCCAGACTGACGACTTCCGTCACAATGGCTAGATTCGTCTGCTTTCGCGCCTCGGCCAGGATCTTCAGGCCCTCCTCGCCCAGTCCCTGAAAGCTGTAGGGGCTGGTGCGCGGCTTGTAGGCCCCGCCGCGCAGGCCGACGCATCCAGCGGCCTTGACCGCCTCGGCCGTGCGCAGAAGCTGGTCGCGGCCCTCCACCGAGCAGGGCCCGGCGATGACGCCGATTTTTTTCCCACCCATGGGGAAGCCCGCCGGCCCGATGCGCACCTGACTGTGCGTGGCCTTGACCTCCGTGGAGGCCATCTTGTAGGGCGACAGAATCGGCACGATGCGGTCCACCATCGGGGCATTCTCGATGGCGGACTTGTCCATCATGCGCTTGTCGCCGATGCAGGCGATCACGGTGCGGTCCGTGCCGACGATGACGTGGTCCTTCAGGCCGTAGTCGCGGACCAGGTCCACCACGTGCTGCACTTGTGCCGGCGAGGCGCCGGGCTTCATGACGACGATCATTCCAAACTCCGTTTCACTCCGCCGCCGGCGCTAGGCGACCGGCGTGATGATTTCCAGCCCGCCCATGTGCGGCCGCAGGACCTTCGGCACGGTCACGCTGCCGTCGGCGTTCTGATACAGCTCCAGGATCGGGATCAAAATTCGCGGGCTGGCGGCCACCGTATTGTTGAGCGAGTGGCAGACGGCCACCTTCTTCGTGCGGCCGTCGCGGTACCGCAGGTCCAGCCGGCGGCATTGATAATCATACAGCCGCGAGGCCGAATGCGTCTCGCCATATTCGCCTGCCGCCCGGCCGTCGGGGCCTGTCGGCCCGCGGCTGGGCATCCATGTCTCGATGTCCACCTGGTCGGCGTTCTTGGGGCCAAGGTCGGCCGTGCAGCACTGCAGCAGCCGGTACGGCAGCTCCAGCCGCTGCATCAGCGCCTCGACGAAGCCGATCATTTTCTTGTGCCAGGCGCGGCTTTCCTGCTCATCGGCCGCGCAGAGCACCACCTGCTCGACCTTGTCGAACTGGTGGATGCGGAACAGGCCCGCCGTGTCCTTGCCGGAGGCCCCGGCTTCGCGGCGGAAGCAGGTGGAGACCGTCAGGTATCGCCGCGGCAGGCTGTCGCCTTCCAGGATTTCGCCGGCGTGCAGGCCCATCAGTCCGACCTCGCCGGTGCCGGTCAGGTACAGGTCCTGGCCGCCGCCGCGTTCGGTCTCGCGAACCTCGTAGGCCTGGTCCTTGCCAAAGGGGAAAAAGCCCGTCCCGACCATCATCTCCTGGCGGACCAGCACCGGCACGGAAACGGGCGTGAAGCCTTCCTGGTGGACCATGAAGTCAAAGGCATACCGCAGCACGGCCTGGTGGAGCATCATGCCGCGGCCGGTGAGCACGTAGCTGCGCGTCCCGGCCATCTTGACGCCGCGGGCGAAGTCGATCAGGCCCAGCGACTCGCCCAGCTCGACGTGCGTCTTGGGCGCAAAGCCCTTGTTGTCGGCGAACGATTTGGAGGTGTCGAACCCTTTTGGGTTCCAGCGGCGGATTTCCACGTTGTCCGCGGCGCTCTTGCCGGCCGGGACGTCCGCGTCAGGCGGCTGGGGCACCGCCAGCAGCAGCTCCTGGAGTTTGGGCTCCAGTTCGGCCAGCAGGTCGCCCAGCTCCTTGGCGCGGTCCTTGGCCTGCTTCATCGCGGCGACGGCCTTGGCCTTGGCCGGGCCGGTGAGCTTGGCGATATCCTTGCCCGCGACGTTCTGGGCGGTGCGGACGTCCTGAAGCTCCTGGCGAGCCTTGGTGAGCTTGCCGTCCAGCTCCAGCAGGGCCGGGATATCCGCGGCGATGCCCTTCAGCTTTGCGCCGCGGATGAAACGCTCGGGATCCTGGCGTAATTGTTTGATGTCTATCATGTCTTGGTCCGGCCTGCCTACCGGCAGGCAGGTCGGGGTGCGGCAAAGTAAAGTATTGAGGTATCGGCACGCCGCGGGGCGGTCAAGTCAAAGTTTTTCTCGGTTCTCCGCCGGCCGGCTTGCAGGGGACAGTGCCGCCGCCCGGGCCCGCAGCATCCGGAGCTGCCGCAGCTCGTCGGCGTCGAAGCGCATCAGACTTTGGCGGTCCAGGGAGGCGTCGATCCATTCGGCGGCCTGGATTTGCCGAAAACCTTCGGCGGGCCGGTTGGACCGCAGATACAGGACCGCCGCCTGAAGCCGCAGGCGAAGGTCCATCGGGTTCAGCGCCACGGCCCGGGAGATGCAGGCCAGCGCATCGGCCGCTTCCGGCCCGCGGGGCGCCAGTTCCGCCGCACGGCGCCACGCCGCGGTGGCTTCATCCGCCTGGCCGGCCTGCCAGGCCGCATCGCCCAGCGAACCGTACAGCGCCGCCGAGCGGCTGTCTTTGCCGACCGCTTCCTTCAGCAGCCCCGTCGCCTTGGCGTAATCGTTCGCCTCCATCGCGGTTCGCGCGGACCCCAGCAAGTCCGCCGCGCCGCCGGAGGGAGAAGGTTTGGCGCCGCCGGCGGCCAAGCCCACGAACGTCGCCGGCCACTGCCGGTCGTAGGCATAGTCACTCCTGTCGGCCAGCAGCCAGTCCAGATCGGCGGTCAGGGCGGCGTGGCCGTAGTAGCCCGTGTCACGACTCATCGCCTCCTGGGCCCAGTGGCGAGCCGCAGTGAGGTCCGCGACGGCGTCCGGCACGTTCTTCGTTGCGGCCAGGATCACGTAGGCCCGGGCGGCGTCCGCGGCGGAGAAACCATCCAGCGGGTCCGCCACGGCGGCGTCCGCGGCAAGCTTGGCCGCCCCCGCTACGTCTTGACGCGATATCGCGGCCACGGCGCCTTCCGTAAGCACGACGCGACGGCAGACCGGCCACCAGAAAATCGCCACGGCTGCGATCAGGCCGACCGCCGCCAGGCCGGCCAGCGGCCAGCGCAGCGCGGAAAGGTTCCTGACCTTGCCGCCACCGCCCGCCCCCAGGCAAGCCCCGCCGGCGACCCAGAACGCCGTCGCCACAGCCGGCATGGACAGGCTCATCTCCACCATGCTGTGCAGGAAAATGCCCGCCACGCCGCAGGCCAGGGCCACGCGCAGGCCGCCGGGCGAGAGAATTTGGGCCTCGATCAATTTCCCGCCGAACCAGCCGGCTACCAGCGTCAGCACGCCCAGCAGCGCGGCCGGCAACAAGCCGTCCAGAAGCCACAACAGCGGATCGGCGCCAATGTCGGAGAAAAGCCATCGTGTGATCGCCGCGGCCGCCGCCAGCACGATCGCCAGCGGCCACGTCCGCCACTGGCGTGCGGCCGGTGCACCGGCCAGCGGCGCATCCGTGGTCGCCGGGCGGCACATCCCCACTAACACGACGGCCACCACGGCCAGGTAGACCAGCCCGCCGGGCAAGCCGTATTGACTGACGACTTCGACGATGGAATTGTGCGGCAGCTTGACGGTCTCTTCCGCCGCCGGCCTGCGGTACTGCATGTACGCCTCGCCGAAGTTGCCCGGCCCCACGCCCAGCCAGGGATGGTCCTGAATCATGTCGGCCGCGCCGGTCCAGTAGTGCCAGCGGAACGTCATAGTCTTGCTCGGCAGGCGGTCGTGCTTCAGGCCGTAAGCGACGACGGCCAGCCCGCCGAGCAGGAGCAAGGCGACGGCTACAGCGACGGCCTTTCGCCAATGGGCCGCCAGGGCGCCGCCCCACCGCATCAGGATCGCCCAGACGACAATCGCCGCGGCCGCCGCGAGGATGCCTCCGCGGCTGCGGGTCAATATCAGATCGGCGGCGATGGCCACCGCCAGCAGGACCGTCAGTGTCGCCGCCAGCGCGGGGGTGTGGATTTCGCCCTTGGCCCGCCCCTGCCGCCAGGTCCGCCAATCCGCCACGGCGCGGCGGCACTTGTCCGCCACCAGTCCCGCGGCCGCCAAAAGGCAGACAATCAGGAATGAGGCCAGGGAATTCGACAAGCCGACGTACCCCGTCGGCGTGGTCGCCAGCAGCCGCGATTCAAAGGCCCGCTGTGCCGCCGAACCGAGCGCCAGGGCAGGATTGCCGTACACCCGCCAATACGCCACCGTCTGGGGAATCTCCACGAGCACCTGGAGCACGCTCTTGGCCGCCAGCACGCCCCCCACGGCCGCCAGCGCCACGGCCGCCGCACGCAGGTTTCGCCGGTCGGCGAGGCATTGCACGGCGAGGAAGCCCCCCGCCATCATGGCCACCTGTTCCAGCCAGGCGTCCATCGCGCTGCGCTTATCGGAGGCGATGTGGACCGACGCCAAGCCTATCGCCGCGAACAGGACAATCAGGGCCGACAGCGTCCCCCTCCGCACCGCCAGCCGCCCCGCCACGGCCGCCCCGACCAGCCACAACGCCCCGTCCGCCAGCAGCAGGCAGGCGAAGCTCGCCCTGGCGAGCTCGCCGCGATCGATGCGGGTCAAAATCTCCCTGCCCTCGGTGGCCTGGGCGTTCTGGAGGTTCGGCAGCGGCGTGCGGAAGGGCATCTCGGCGATGAACGCCCTGGCGACGAGCACGCCCAGCAGGATTATCGCGGCCGCCTGCTGCATCGCCCGTCCCAGGCGCCGGGCGGGTGAAAGAGGCTCAAGGGACGCGTGGGTTGGGGCCATCGTCATGGCTTGCTCTCGCCCCATTCCAGCAGGGCGATGGTCATTAATATGATGAGGACCTGGGCGAAGACCAGGATGGCGCCGATCCGGTCGGCCACATGGGGTAGCAGCGAGGCGGAGATGGCCGTGCCCGCCGTGCACAGGTAGATGGTCCCCACGGCCGCGCGGACTTTCATGCCGCGGCGAAGCAGGCGATGGCTGAAGTGGTGACGGTCGCCGATCATGGGGCTTCGCCCCTCGTGGAGGCGCAGCAGGATCACGCTGGCGGCGTCGTACAGCGGCACGGCCATCAGGACCACCGGCACGAAGATGCCGTAGAGGTAGTACGTCGCCCCCGGCGGCACGTAGGTGGTCAGGCAGCTGACGACGCCCAGCAGGTAGCCGATGACCAGGCTGCCGGCATCGCCCATGAACACCTTGGCCGGCGGAAAGTTGTAGGGCAGGAACCCCAGCAGCGCCCCCAGCAGCAGGCACAGCCAGGCCGAAACGAAGAGTTGGCCCAGGCTGGCCGCGGCCGCCAACAGCGCCGCGGCGCAGATGGCCGCCACGCCGGCGGCCAGGCCGTCCATGTTGTCCATGAAGTTGAACGCATTGGTCACCGCCACCAGCCACAGGATCGACGCCGCCATGCTCATCGGCCCGCCCAGGGCGGTCAGAATGCGAATCTTGGCGAAGATCACGACCGCCACGATGACCAGCACCTGGGCGATCAGCTTCAGCCAGGGGCCGAGGTTCTTGCGGTCATCGATCAGCCCGACGATGTGCAGCGCCATCGCCCCGGCCAGGATCGCCAGGGCCTGGGGCGCCTTGGCGGCCGCCCCGCCGATGTTCTCGGCCAGGTGCCGCGGCAGCCAGGCCGGGGCGCCGAAGTGGGCCCACAGCCGCGCCGCCGACAGCGCCAGCAGGCTGGGCAGCAGGATGGCGAAGAACATCGCGCAACCGCCCATCATCGGCACCGGGCCTGGGTGGGCCTTGTGGCGGCCAGGGACGTCCATCATGTCCAGCCGCCGGGCCAGGCGCATCGCCACGGGCGTGGCCAGCATCGATAGCACGAACGCCACGGCCGTGCTCACCAGGATGACTTGGAGCATCATGCGTGCGGGTCCTCTGCGGCGCGCTGCTCGCCAAGGCGGCGGCGCACCGCCGTCAGGAACGAATGGTACCGCGGCGAGGCGTAATCTGGAAACGTCCAGGGCAACGATTCCCAACCATTTTTGTGGAACATCAGCGTGACCTCGGCGAAGACCGACCGGCCCAGATAGATGCGGTGCGAAAAGTCCTTCATGCTGGCCAGCACCAGCTTGGAGGTGTCGATGATGCCGGGGTCCAGGTTGATCGGCCGCGGCGGCTGGCCCGGTGGGACGCGATCGGCGAAGCGGCGCTCCATCGCGTTGGTGGCCAGCTTGACTTCGACGAGCACGTCTGGCGAGACCAGGTCCCGGAAGCTGATGAACCGCCGGTACAGCGGGCTGCCCATCGCGCGGTCGTAGTAGTGCGTGAAGTCGAAGTCCATCACGTCGCTGACCAGGTCCGCCGGCCCGAAGGCGCCCGTCAGCAGTTCGGCCGCCTCGTCAAAAAGTTCCCGCCGGGCGGCAATCATCCCGCAGAAGAGTTTGACTCGCGGCGGCGTCATCGCCTCAGCCATGGCGACATTGTCATTCGGGACTAAACGGCTGTCAACGGACGGCGGGCGGTCTCACTTCACCAGCTTGTCTATGACCTCGGCGGGGATGTCGAAGTTGGCATAGACGTTCTGGACGTCCTCGTGCTCTTCCAGCGACTCCATCAGGGCCAGGACGGAGGCCGCGGCGTCGCCCGCCAGAGGGATCGTGCTGGTGGGGATCATCGCGATCTGGGCGGAGACGGTGGGAATGTTCCGCCCGACCAGCGCCGCCTTGACCTTGCCGAACGCCGCCGGCGGGCAGGTGATCTGGAAGACGTCGTCTTCCGTCGTCACGTCGTCGGCGCCGAATTCCATCGCCAGCTCCATCAGCGCGTCCTCGCCGGCCGCGGAGGCGGCCACCACGAACGTGCCCTTCTGCTGGAACATCCAGGCCACGCAGTTGGTCGAGCCGAGCTGGCCGTTGTGCCGCTCGAAGATTTTTCGCATCTCCGGCGCGGTGCGGTTGCGGTTGTTGGTCAGGCACTCCACCATGAACGCCACGCCGCCGGGGCCGTAGCCCTCGTAGACGACCAGTTCGTAGTTTTCCGCGCCCAGCTCGCCCGTGCCCTTTTTGATGGCCTTGTCGATCGTGTCGTTGGGCATGTTGGCGGCCTTAGCGTCGTCGATGGCGTAGCGGAGGGAGAGATTTTCCTCCGGCTTGCCCCCGCCGCTCTTGGCGGCCACGATGATCCGCCGGGCCAGCTTGCTCCACTCCTTGCCGCGGCGGGCGTCGTTGGCCGACTTGGCCCGCTTGACCTTCGCCCAATGTGAATGTCCTGACATCGTCGCCTCGTGATTTTTTCAGCCGCTCTCCTGGCCGGCGGGCCCCGCCCTAGCGGCTTGCCTCGACGCCATGTCCCAGCGGCGCCACCGGCGGCTCTTGACCGGTCTGAACGGCCTGAATCTTGGCGGGCCCTTCTTTCAGAATCTGACGCAGGTCCTTGCCGGCCGATTTTTCCTGCCGGGCCAGGGCCACGGCGCGGGCCCAGAGGTCCGCGGCCTTTTCCGTCCAGCCCAGACGATAGTACACGTCGCCGGCATGATCATAGCTGACCGCGCAGCCGGGCCAAACGGCCTTGCCGCCGTCCAGCAGGCGGTCGAACACCTCGCCGGCGGCGGGGAATTTGCCTTCCTTGTACAGCACCCAGCCCAGGGAGTCCTGGAAGTCCTTCTGGTCGCCGCGGGCGGCTATGGCCTGGCGGATCAGGCCCTCGGCCTTGGCCAGTTGGACGCCTTTATCGGCGTAAAGATACCCAAGGTTGTTGTCGGCGCCGGCGTCGTCGCTGGCCAGGGATTGGGCCTTCTCCATGGCCGCCAGGGATTCCTTATCCCGACCCAATTCGGCCAACACGCTGGCCTGGAGGCTCACCAGCAAGTCGTCGTCCGGCTCGGCCCGCAGATACGCGGTGACCCTGTCCAGGGCCTGGTCGTACCGGTCCATCATCATCAGCAATCGCACGGCCGTCTGGCGGCCCCAGGACTTGCCCTCGTCAATCGTCCCCACCGTGGGCGGCGCGGCCGCGGGCAGCGCCACCGCAGATTTCTGCGCCGGGTGACTTGCGGTGGTGGGTTGACTGGCGGCGACCGTCGAAGGGGAAGTCGTGGCCACGGCGGTCGCCGGCTGCGTCGTAGCGATGGCCTGCTGCGTCGCAGCGATGTCCGGCTCCGTCGCGGCGACGGCTTGCGTGGCGGTCTTCGGCGACGGCTGGACGGCCTGCGTGGTCGCCTGGGGCTGGGAGGCCGGCTCCGTGGCGGCGGGCCGGGTGGCCGGCTTGCATGAATCCAGTGCGGCCAACCAATCGTCCACCAGCTTCAAGGCCTTGCCGTACTCATCGGCGTCGACCAGAACGGCGACGGCGGCGCGCCGCGGCTCCAGGGCCGCGGGACTGGAGGCCATCCAGGCCTGGGCATAGTCCAGGGCCTTTGGGAGTTTTCCCGCCCGGCCCCACAGGATGACTTTGCTCTCCGCCAGTATTTCCTGCCCCGCCCCGCCCTGGCGAATCCAGCCGTCCAAAAGTCCCTGCGCCTGGTCGTATCGCTTGGCATCGGCCAGCACACCGATCATCGACAGTTTGAAATCAGGTGTGCGATCCTCGCCGGCCCACGTCCGGGCCAGGTCCACCGCCCGATCGTACTTGCCGTCCATGCACAGCAGCTTCACGCGCATCGCCTGCAACTCAACGACCACCGTGTGCGGAGGATTGGAGGCCAGCAGCTCGTCGATCTGGCGCTGGGCGGAGGAGAAATCCCGCAGCTTCTCATAGACGTCCAGCAATTGCAGGCGGCAAAAGTCCCCGAACACCTTGTCCTTGGACGCGGCCAGCCAGTCGCGCAAGCGGCGGGCCGCCTCGTCCAATCGGCCCTGGTCCATAAGCACCTGGATCAGCCATTGCCGGGCCTGGGTGTTTTCCCGGAGGATCGGATTGCTTTCCAGCACGGCCTGGGCGGCGGCGCTGTCGCCCGACTGAATCAGCTCCATCACGTAGCTCTTGGCCAAGTCGCCCAGGCCGGGGTTTTCCGCGTAAAGCTCTCCCAGCACGGCCGAGGCCTGGCGGTGATAGCCCACGCGGACCAGCAGCGTCGCCAGCAGGCGCCGGGCGGGCAGACTGCCGGGCAGATCCGTCATTACCTTGCCCAGTTCCGTCGTCCAGTCGTCGAACTGCTTCTGCGAGGGGGCCCCGGAGGCCGACTCCACCTCCAGCCGCACGGTCAGCAGCCGCACGTCGGGATCGTCCTTGGCCTGGTGCCGCAGCTCCTCAAGAATGCGCCTGCCTTCCTCGACCTTGCCGTTCATCAGGAGCAGCTCGACGAACATCGCCTGGCCGGCACGGCTCTGGGGATGGAGTTGCAGGAGCTTGGCCATCACGGCCCGCGCCTGGTCGATCCGCCCAAAGGCCGCGTCGAGGTTAAAGAGCCGGCGATAGCCGTTTTCGTCATCCGGTTCCAGCTTCAGCAAGTCTTCCAGTATGCGGATTTCGTTGTCGGGTCGCCCCAGGCGGCCGTACGTCTCCGCCAGCAGGTCCACGGCCGGCGAGAAACCGTCGTGGTCGTTGCAGGACGCTTCCAAGGAGGCCATGGCTTCGTTCAGGCGGCCTTGGGCCAGTTGGCTCTGGCCACGCAGGTACAGGGCGTAGTAGCGGACGTCCTGGCCGGCCTTCGCCAGGGCTTCGAGCCGTTTGACGAGCTTGTCCACCTGATCGTACCGGCCTTCGGCCAGGGCCAGGTTCGCGGCGGCTTCGTAGGCGGGCAGAAAGTGCTCGTCGGCCTGGACGGCGGCTTGATATTGCTCGGCCGCCATGGCGGTGTTGCCGCGGATGTCCGCCAGCTCCCCCGCCAGATAGTGCAGCGCGCCCTTTTGGCCCGACGTATCCATTTCGGCATGCTCGGCGATGTGATCTTCCAGGCCTTCCGGCAAGAGGTTCTGGTTGACCAGAACCTCCAGCGTGTCGTTGACCGTGTCGACGGCGTCGGCGTCGGCTTGCAGCAGCGCGGCCAACTGCCGCACGGCGGCCATCGCCTGGCCGGTGCGAGCGTACTGCTCCGCCATGTAGCGGCGGACCTCCACGTCGTTGGGCATGATCTTCAAGGCCGAGTCGAGAATTTCCTTGGCCTCCCCGTCGGCGTGGAGTTCGTGGGCGGCCTTGGCCAGGGCCACCGCCATCGCCCCGGCGCCGACGGCCTCCCGGCGGCTCGCCTGCCAGATCCGCGCGGGCATGGAGGGATCCTTGGCCTCCTGGCAAAGCAGCCGGGCCAGATTCGGCAACTGATCCTGGGCGGTCGGTTCGGTGGCGATGTCCAGCAGGAGTTTTTCAGCCGCGGCATAATCCTTCATCGCCAGATCGGCCTGGAGCAGCCAGGTGCCGGTTTGCGTGTCGGTCCGATCGCGCGCGTAGGCCGCCGACAGCACGTCGCGGGCCTGCTCGCAGCGGCCCAGCCGCAGGAGCATCTCGCCGCGCCGCGCCAGCAACCGCTGCGGCTGCAACACCAGCGGCCGCAGGCGCGGGCGGGCGGCGTAGCTCCGGCCGTACTGGTTGACCCAGTCGTACAACTTGGCGAAGCACTCGTCGGCGGCTGTCAGATAGCCGTTGGAGGCCAGCATCTCGCCCAGGCTCAGCATCGCCTCGCCGGTGAGGGCGTCTTCCGGCATCGCGGATGAGCACAGCAGCGCCCTCCGGAGGGTCAGGATGGCTTGATTCGCGTGGCCGGCTGAGGCCTCCAGCTGGCCCAGCAGCAGTTGCAGCAACACGTCGTCGCCGGCGGTTCGCTCCGCCTGGCTGAGATAATCCAGGGCCTTGGTCCGATCGCCCAGGCCGAGGTAGGCTAGCCCTAAGTCCTTGGTGACGCGCCCGGTGACGGAGGCTGGGGGAATTTGGTTCAGCAGGCCGACGGCGCCGGCGAAGTCGTCCCGGCTTATCCGGTGCTCGGCGTCGATGACCTGAAGTTCAACCGCCGGCGGCAGCGGCGCGGCGGCATTGACGGGTTTGACGGCCGGGGGAGTCAGCTCCGCCAGATGGAGGTACTCTTTGGCCGCCGGCTGGGTGGTCGCCGGACGGCTGGCGGCGCCTCGCCAGGCCTCGATCGACGCGCAGGCTGGCAGGTATGCCGCGACCCAAAGGATCAAGACAACCAGGCCGGCGGTGCTTGGCTTGAACGTGCGCACTTAGGGAATGACCTTATTCAGCGGGTAGGTAATGATGCCGGTGGCGCCGGCCCGCTTCAGTTGGGGGATCAGGTCCCGCTCCACCTTTTCCTCCACGACGACCTCCAGGGCCACCCACGCCGGATCGGCCAGGGCCGAGACGGTCGGCGACTTCTCCGCCGGCAGTTCATTCAGAACGGCCTGGAGGTTGGCGCGGGCGACGTTCATCTTCAGCCCCACCTTCTGGCGGCCGGCGATGGCAGCCTTCAGCAATAGGGCGATGTTCTCGATTTTCTGCCGCTTCCAGTCTTCCTTCATCGCGGCCTTGTTGGCGATCAGGCGCGTCGAGGAGGTCAATACCGTCTCGACGATCCGCAGGCCGTTGGCCCGCAGGCTGCTGCCGGTCTCCGTGACGTCCACAATGCCGTCCACCAGCCGCGCCTTGGCCTCGGTGGCGCCGTAGCTGAACTCCACCTTCACGTCCACCTTGCGGGCGGCAAAGAACTTTTTGGTGCCGTTGACCAACTCCGTGGCCACGATCCCGCCGGCCAGGTCCTCGGGGCAGCGGACCTTGCTTTCTTCCGGCACGGCCAGGACCCACTGAACCTTCCCCAGCTGCTGCTTGGCGTAGATCAGCTCGGCCACCTCGACCACGTCGCTGCCGTTCTCCACGATCCAGTCATAGCCGGTGATGCCGGCGTCTAGCACGCCGTCCTCGACGTAGCGGCTCATTTCCTGCGCGCGGAACATCATGCCCGTCAGCTCGTCGTCGTCAAAGACCAGCGTGTAGCTCCTGGCGGGGGCGGAAATGGTGTAGCCCGCGCGCGCGAACAGGTCCAAGGTGCTCTCCTGGAGCGACCCTTTGGGGATTCCCAACATGAGCTTTCTGGGTTGTTGCGGCGCCATGGGCCACCTTTCCTCTGATTCTTTCTTCGACAAGATTGCCGCCGCGGGCTACCTCTTACGGGCGGATTTTTTGGCGGCTCGCTTGGTCCCGGCTGGCCGGCGTGATTTCGGCGAGGCGGGTCGAACCGCGGCGGTTTTCTTCGCCTGCGCCTTCGCCTTGGGGGCGGCTTGGGCGGCCTTTTTCGCCTCCGCGGCGGCCTTTTTTGCCTCCGCGGCAGCCAGTTTCGCCTGGGCCGGCGTCACGGCGGCCGGCGGCTGAGCCGATTTGGGCGCCTCGGCCGCGGCGGGCTTGGCGCCGGCTTCGGCGCCCAGTGCGATCTCCTCGGCCTCTTCTTCCGCTTCCACCGCAGAGGGCGGAGGGACAATCACAGGCTTCTTCGGCAGCGTCCGCACCCGCTTTTCGGCATAGGCGCGCAAGGCCTCGTGCGCGGCCGCCAGCGTTCGGGAGGAAATCATCTTCTCCAGGAACGCCTGGACCTCGGCCAGGTCGCTGGAAGGATGCACGGCGCCGTCGGCCTTGAGGCATTCCAAAAGCGTGATGTCCACCGGCACGGCGTGGAGGTCGAACAGCCGCATCGCCACCGCGGCGGCCGGGTAAGGTCCTAGGCCAAGTTCCGTCAGCGTCCGCCGCAGTTCACGCCGGGGGATCTCGGTGAGCCAGTCCACGGAGATGTCGTTGACGCGCAGGAACACATTGTTCAGCACGTTGACGATCATCTCCGCCTTCTGCCGCGAGGCGGTCATGTCCCGCCCGACGCAATCGGTGATGTCCATCAGCGGGCTGACGCGCAGCTCGTTGAGATCGACGTATTCTTCCTGAAGCGCCTCGATGGCGGAGGCGGCCTGGCGGCGCGTGGCGTCGGCCCCAAGAACCGCCTCGATCAGGAACCAGACGCGCGGCAGCCCGGCGGGAATCTCCGCCGCCGTCGCCGCTGCCGGCCCGTGCAGGAGCTTCTTGAGTTTCTTCTGGTAGTGCTTGGCATTTTTCATTCTTGGCCACCCCGCGGGTTCGCGTCCGGCTCGTCGGGGGAACGGTTCTGCCGGTCGTCGCCGCCGGGTGACGGATCCGCCTGGCGGTCGGCCTTGGCCCGGATTTCCGCCATGGCCTGCTCGATCAGGCGGTACGTTTCCAGCGTCTTTTTAAACTGCTCGTCCACGACAAAATTCAGCAGCGGCGTGCATCGCAACTGAATCTGCTGCATCATCAGCTCCTGGATTCGCCCGGCCGCGTGCCGCAGCGCCCGCAACGTGGTGCGCTGCTGGGTCTCCGTCCCCACCACCGACACGTACACCTTCGCCGTCAGCAGGTCTTCCGGCACCACCACCCGCGTGACGCTGACCAGCGCAGGATTAATCCGGGGGTCCGACAGCTTCGTCAGAAGCAATTGTCCGACCGTGTTACGAATGACGTTGGCTACGCGTTCGCTTCGACGACTCATGGCACCGCTCGTGTTTTCGTCCGGCCCCGGCGGCCGGCGGCCTACAACCACTCCACGTCCTGGCTCATCAGGATCATGTCCCGGTGCATCTCGGCGGCGCGGATCACCTGCTGCAAGGCGCCTTCCACGTACCGCCGATCGTTGCTCACCATCGCCACGGCCAGCACCGCCTGGCGGCGATCGTCCAGGCAATCCACCTCCGCCACGGAGATGTTGTGCGCGTGGGCCATGCGGTCCTTGAAGCCCTTGACGACGCGGCGCTTGTCCTTCAGGCTCTGGGCCTGAGCGATGTGCAGCCTCAGGTGAAGCAGCCCCACGATCGTCGCCATAATCACCATCCGCGCCGAGTTCCGGCGACCTGCCTACCGCCAGGCAGGTCCGCAGGCCGTTACAGCTTGCGCGCCACCTCCACCTGTTGGTAAAACTCCAACACGTCGCCTTCCTTGACGTCGTCGTAGTCGGCGATCTTCACGCCGCACTCCAGGCCCGCACGGACCTCGCGGGCGTCGTCCTTGAACCGCCGCAGGCTTTCCAGGCTGCGGCCGTCCTCGATCACAACGTTGTCGCGCGTGATGCGGACGGAGGCGTTGCGATTCACCAGGCCGTCCAGCACGTAGCAGCCGGCCACCGTGCCCACGCGCGACACCTTGAAGATCGCACGCACCTGCGCGTGGCCGATAATCTCTTCGCGAATTTCCGGCGCCAGCCCCTCGGCCAGCGCTCGGCGGACGTCTTCCAGCAGGTCGTAGATAATGCGGTACTGACGGATATCCACGCCCTTGGCCTCGGCCAGTTGCCGAGCGGAGGCGTCGGGCACGACGTTGAAGCCCAGGATGATCGCGCCGGAGGCCTCCGCCAGCGTGACGTCGCCGGTGCTGATGCCGCCGACGCCCGCGTGCAGAAGGTTGAGCCTCACCTCGTCCGTGCCGAGCTTGGCCAGCGAGCTCTTCAGCGCCTCCAGGCTGCCCTGCACATCGGCCTTGACGATCACCGGCAGTTCATGGATCTTGCCGGCCTGAATGCGTTCCAGCAGGTTCTCCAGCGTCGCCTTCTGCCCGACCGACAGCGACCGGTCGCGAACGCCGACGCGACGCTCATCGGCCACGACGCGAGCCTGCTCGATATCCTGCACCACGTAGAAGCGGTCGCCGGCCTGGGGCACCTCGTCCAGTCCCGCGACCTCCACCGGCGTGGAAGGCCCGGCCTCGGTCAACGCCCGCCCGCGGTCGTCGCTGATCTGGCGCACGCGCCCGTAGCCCGCCCCGGCCAGAAGCACGTCGCCCACCCTCAGCGTGCCGTTGCGGATCAGCAGCCGGGCCATGACGCCCGTCGTGGGGCTCATGTGGGCCTCGATGACAAAGCCGGTGGCGGGAGCGTTCGTCTCGGCCCGCAGTTCCAGCAGCTCGGCCTCCAGGCTGAGCGTCTCCAAAAGTTTTTCGATGCCCGCGCCGGTGGTCGCGGAGGTCTGGATGACCTCCACGTCGCCGCCCCACTCGCGGGAGTTCAGCCCTTGCTCGGCCAATTGGCCGACCGCGCGGGTGATGTTGGCGCCGGGGACGTCGATCTTGTTCAGGGCGATCACGATCGGCACCTTGGCGGCGCGTGCGTGGCTGATGGCCTCGACGGTCTGCGGCATTACGCCGTCGTCGGCCGCCACCACCAGCACCACCACGTCGGTCATGTTCGCCCCGCGCGCCCGCATGGCCGTGAAGGCCTCATGGCCCGGCGTGTCCAGGAACACCACGTGCTTGTCGCCCACGTCGTAGCGGTACGCCCCGATGTGCTGGGTGATGCCGCCGGCCTCTCCGGCCGCCACCGCCGCGTGGCGGATGCGGTCCAGCAGGGACGTTTTGCCGTGGTCCACGTGGCCCAGGAAGGTCACCACCGGCGCCCGCGGGGACAGCTCGCCCGCCGGCCGCGCCTCCAACAGATAGCGGAGGTCGTCCTCCGCGGTGCGCGGCTGCTTGACCACCAGCTCGATCTGGTGGTCCAGGACGGCGGTCTCCGCCGTGGCGCGGTCGAGCACCTGGTTGATGGTGGCCATCACGCCAAGTTCCATCAGCTTGTGAATGATTTCCGCGGCCTTGATTCCCGTGGCGGCCGCCAGGTTTTTGACCGTGATAGGTTCCTCGATCTCCACCGGCCCGGTGCGGTAGGTGATGTGAGCCTCAGTCGCCTTGGTGGCCATGCCCGGGCGGCGCCGGCGCAACGTCCCGCCCGTGGCGGCGGCCAGACGCTGGGACCGTTCCACCAGGTCCTGATCGCGCCATTCCGTCAGTTTTTCGCCGCTGTCGGCCGTGCGCCCGCCGCGACGCCGCGGGGTGCGGCGCTTGCCTTTCTTCTTGGCGGCGGCGCCCTCTTCCTCGGTCTCTTCCGGCCCCGCGATCTTGACGCCGCGGCGGCCGGGCGTCTCCACGATGACTCCGGGGACGCCTGCCCCCGGCGCCGGCCTGCGCGGCGGAGGAGCGATCGTCAGATCAGGCCGCTCCACACGAACGACCCGCGGCCCTTTCAGCGTCGAGGGCCTGGGCACAACCTGGGGACCGGCCGGCCTGACGGGCGGCCTTTCCAGTCTCCTGCCCCGCACCAACCTTCGGGCGGAGGGACGTTCCGGCTCTTGCTCGACTTCTTCCTCGGCGGCCGGCGGCGCCTCGGCGGCAACTTTCGGCTCTTCCGGGGCCTCGAGGGGCTGCGGCGGGGCAGCCGGCTCCGCTTCCGGCGGCGTTTCGACCGCGGGGGGCGCCTCGACCGCGGGCGGCGCTTCGGCCACGGCCGCCTGGGCCGGCGCAGCCTTGCGCCGCCGGCGGGCCTTGGTGGCTTCGGCGCGCGCGGTCTGGAGGTTCACCTGATCGGCCGTCTCGACGGCGGTGACATGAGTGCCCTCGCTGAACCACTCGCGAATGGTCGCCTCAAGACCCGCCGACAGGGTCGTCATGTGATTCTTGATGTCCAGCCCCTCAGCGCGGCACTTGGCGAGAATTTGCTTGCTCGTCACGCCGATCTGCTGGGCCAATTCGAATACGCGCGTCGCCAAAATCGTCTCCCGACAATCATCCAACCGGCAGGTGAGTCAAAGACGCTCAGCCGGTCTGTTCCGTTTCACTCGTTTCGCTACTGGGTTCTGCCTCGGCGGGCAGGCCTGCCTGTCCGGCAGGCAGGTCCGTCGGCTGGATCGCCTCCGGCGGCGCCGCAGGCTGCTCGGCTTCGCCGGTGCCAGGCGGCTCAACGCCATCGGCGCTGGGCGGTTCGGCGGCAGCGGGGGTCGCCTGCTCGGCAACGCCGGCGGTTTCCGCCCCGCCTTGGGGCGGCACTTCCGTGGCGGCTTCCAGGGCGGCCTTCTCAGCCGCCTCGGCAGCTTGGGCGGCTGCTTTGTCGGCCGCTTTCTGTTCCGCGGCGGCGGCCTGGGCAGCCGCTTGCGCCGCGGCCTGCTGCTCGGCCACGCGCTTGGCGGCCTCGGCGCAACTGACGATGATCTTCTGCGCCATCTCCCGGGACACTTTCAGCTCGTTGACCAGCGGATCGGGGCCGACTTCTTCCACGTCCAGCACGTTGACCATGCCCATGGCCATGACCTGATCCACGACCGTCGAGTCCACGCCCTCCACGCTCCGCAGGGCTTTTTCCAAGACGTCCAGGCCGGCGTTGAACTCGTTGGGCGTCAGGATGTTGATGTCCCAGCCCGTCAGCTTGGCCGCCAGGCGGACGTTCTGGCCGCGCTTGCCGATGGCCAACGAAAGCTGGTCCTCGGTGACCACCACGGTGGCCAGGCCCAGCTCGAAGCACAGGGCGATCTCGGAGACCTCCGCGGGCCGCAGCGCGTTGGTGATGAGGATCTTGGACGACTCGTTCCAGGACACGATGTCGATCTTCTCGCCGCCCAGCTCGTCCACGATGCTCTTGATGCGGCTGCCGCGGATGCCCACGCACGCCCCGACCGCGTCGATCTTGCGGTCCAGGCTGGCGACGGCCACCTTGGTGCGGTAGCCGGCCTCGCGGGCAAGGGCCTTGATCTCGATAATCTTTTCAGCCACTTCGGGCACTTCCAGCTCGAACAGGCTGATGATGAAGTCCGGGTGGGTCCGCGACAGGACGATCTTGACCTGGCTGGGCTGCTCGCGGACGTCCAGGATCATCGCGCGGATGCGTTCCTCCGGCAGGTGCGACTCGCCGGGGATCTGCTCGCTGCGGGGCAGGATGGCCTCGATGCGGCCTAAGTCCACGATCAGCGAGCCGCCTTCCCAGCGGCTGACCCGTCCGGTGACGATCTGCCCGCGGCGGTCCATGTATTCTTCGTAGAGGCTGCCGCGCTCGGCCTCGCGGATGCGCTGAATCATGACCTGCTTGGCCGTCTGGGCGGCGATGCGCCCCAACTCGCGCACGGCCAGGGCCTTGCCGTCCATGGTGGCGGTGATCTCGCCGCTGGTGCGGTCGATGCGAACGACGATGTCCTCGGTCTCCATGTTGGCCTTGCGGATGGCCGAGAGCATCGCCGCTTCCAGGTCCTCGAACACCGTCTCCTTGTCGATGTTCTTGTCCCTGGCCAGCCCGTCCACAATGCGTAAGAGTTCCTGGTTCATGACGTTCCTTACCGACCTCTTTATCACACAGCTCGCACGGCTCGGCCCGGAGGCCGCAACTCGCCCGATGGCGACAAAAAAAGTGGGTCACTTCGCCCACTCGTCATGCCGCAAACACAAATGACTACCGCGGGGCCGCCGCCCAGTCGGACCCGCCTAAGGCCAACGGCCCGGCGGCCCGAAACTTACGGGCGCCATGCCCCTGCGACGGGACGGAGGCGGAGCCGGTCCGCCTCGGACCCGGGCATGAGGCGAAGCTAACTGGAGCCTACGCCAGCACACGGGCCTGGTCTCTGGTTCGGCTCTTGGTCACTTCACAAACTCCCGGCCTAAAGTTCCTAAGTCAACCACGCTACAACGCCTCGGCACCTGTCAGCATTGCGCCCTCCGCCGGGCGCCCCTCGACCGAGGCTGTCCACGCATAATGATAAGAAGCCCGTTCTCATCCCGAACGGCCTCTAACTACGGCAGCCGCCCAAGGTGATTTGGCTTCTTGGATGCGACCTAATCATTGGGATTATAGAAACATATCGCCATCAGTCAAATAAAATATCCCCGCCCGCCCCGCCGCCGTTTTGGGAGAAACTAACCACTTGTCCCAAGCCAAAGTTGCTGCTAGAGTACCCCTCCCCTTACGGCCTGGGGCCGGAGAGTCCCCCAGGGCAGAAAAGGTATGTGGAAGGACATAACGCCATGAAGATTGCGGTCATAGGTGGAGACGGCACGGGTCCGGAAGTCGTCGCCGAGGGCCTGAAGGTCCTGCGGGCCGTCGCCAAGAAAGTCGGCCTGGACGTCCAGACCAAGGATTTCAACGTCAGCGGCGACCGCTACCTGGCCGCCGGCGGCAATCCCGAGAAGCCCACCATCCCCGTCATCCACGATGAGGAAATCGCCGAGCTGCGCACGTTCGACGCCATATACCTGGGCGCCGTCGGACACCCCAAGATCGCCCCGGGCATCCTGGAAAAGGGCGTGCTGCTTCGGCTGCGGTTCGAGCTGGACCAATACATCAACCTTCGGCCGGTGAAGCTGTATCCGGGCGTCTGGACCCCGCTGAAGGATAAAGGGCCGGCCGACATCGACTTCGTCGTGGTCCGCGAGAACACCGAGGGCATCTACACCGGCATGGGCGGCATCCAATACAAGGACACGCCGCAAGAGGTGTCCACGCAGATCAACTGCACCACGCGCTTCGGGGCCGAGCGGGCCATCCGCTACGCCTTCGAGCTGTGCCGCCGCCGCAATTCCGCCAAGAAGCGCCTCACGCTGGTGCACAAGACCAACGTGCTGACCTTCGCCGGCGACACCTGGTTCCGCACCTTCCAGGCCATCGGCAAGGAGTACGGCGACATCCCGCAGGACTACAACCACGTGGACGCCTGCTGCATGTGGTTCGTCAAGAATCCGGAGTACTACGACGTGATCGTCACCGACAACATCTTCGGCGACATCATCACGGACCTGGCGGCCGTGATTCAGGGCGGGCTGGGCGTGGCGGCCGGGGGGAACATCAACCCCGCCGGCGTCAGCATGTACGAGCCCATGGGCGGCTCGGCGCCGAAGTACACCGGCAAGAACGTCATCAATCCCATCGCGGCCATCGCGGCCCTGGGGATGCTGCTTGTGGAAACCGGACGGGCCAAGAACGACGCCAAGGCCGTCAAGGCCGGGCAGATGGTGGACCAGGCCATCCAGGCCGTAACGCCCCAAATGAAAAGCCAAAACGCCGGCAAGATGGGCTTCTCCACCACGCAAGTCGGCGACCTGGTCGTCGAAGCCCTAAGCAGTTAGAGACCAAAACCACAAAAAACACACCAACGGGTGGCGGGGCTCCTGCCCCGCCACCTCCCCTACCGGCTGATATCGCGTTGTGTTCCCACCGTCATCGGCGTATCGTCTTGGCGTCAAATCGGAATTGAAAGGGGTAGCTTATGACTACGGAAGAACGCCCGAAACGACCGGAGCCGGAATTAGCCACCTCGAAGCGCCGCAAACGTCTGCTCATTGTGCTCGGCGTCGTGCTCTTGGGGGTGGCCGCGATATTGGTGACGTGGTGCAGTCAGGTCAGTGAAGGTACGATTGAGGGTCGCCACCTGCAGGATATGTTGGTCGTCTCAATCCTGATCGCAGCGGGGGTCGGGATTGTGTGTCTTACTCTGGGATGGATTCTCTTTCCCTTTCGCGCGAGGCTGTTATCGGTGGGAATCGTGTTGCTGGGGGTAGCGACGGCCACGCTGGCATGGCTGCTCGCCGCCGGGTACGACCACACCGGTTGGAAGCCAATGCCGTGGCACTTGCCCGATAAGATGCCGTCAGCCATATGTGGCTTCGTGATTGCTGTCACGGGACTGAGCGGCCTTGTATGTGCAATCTTGGGGCTGAGACGGCTTCTAGCCAATGGGAGAACTACCTGACATGACCACAGAAGAACGCCTGGAGAAGCTGGAACGGGAACTCTCCAACACGAGCTGTCTCAGTCTAGTTGATGCGGAAGGCCGAATTCGCCTTATACTGGTCGTAGCCAAAGACGGGCCACGACTGTTGCTGTTCGACGGGAACGGCATGCCCTACGCCCTGCTGGCCGTGACTAAGGATGGGCAAGTGCCGAGCCTGTTCCGCGATTGCGATAAGGCCCGGGCGCTTCTCACCGTGCCCGTAGACAAGATGTATCTGAATCTGTACAACCCAACGGACGAACTCCAGGATCATTTGAGCATCAACGATGTCCCGCCTATCGTAGAACTGCGCGACGCGGGGGGCAAAATACAGGTGGTCCTCTCTGTGAACGCTGCCAATTTGGAGTTCTTGCTGCACGACGCGGAGGGTAATAAGCGGGCGAGCTTGACCATGGGTAAAGAGGGGGGCCGCCTACGCCTGTTCGACGAGAAGGGTAACACCATCTAGCAAACCCCGCAGTCCTAAAAGTAGGGCGCGCAGGTTCCGCCCAAAGGGCGGATTCTGCGCGCGGGGAAAAAACCATTTGTCACCAACACGCCATTTCCCCTCGCAGAACCTGCGAGCCCTACACGTCTGCCCCACCGCACAACGGTTTTTCGCCAGCAGAATGATAGGTGGCGGGGCAGGAGCCCCGCCACCCGTTTGTTAAATCACTTCTAGTCTTCCTCGGCCGCGGCGGCGGCGGATTTTTCTTTCTGGAGGCCGCGGGATATGGCGATGACGCCCGTGCGGGCCAGCTCGCCGATGCCGTAGGGCTTGACCAGTTCGATGAAGGCTTCCAGCTTGTCCTCGCTGCCGGCCAATTCCACCACGACGCTGCCGGGGGCGATGTCCACCACCTTGCCGCGGAACAGGTTGACCAGGTCCAGCACCTCCGGCCGCTTGGCCGGGCTGACCATGATGCGGATGAGGATCAGGTCCCGCTCCACGTAGGCCACGTTGGCGAAGTCGCGGACCTTGACCACCGGGATCAGCTTGGCCAACTGCTTGCGGACCTGCTCCAGCACGCGGTCGTCGCCGATGACGACGATGGTCATGCGGCTCAGGCCCGGCTTTTCGGTCCGGCCGACCACCAGCGAGTCGATGTTGAACCCTCGGGCCGCGAACATGCTCGACACATGGGCCAGCACGCCCGGCTTATTCTGCACCAAGGCACTAATGACATGTCTCATAGTTGTCTCCAACGTTTGTTTGACTGTGGGGTGGCGGGGCTCCTGTCCCGCCACCTATGAATCTCCCTGCTTGCCGACCGCGCGGCGGAGCCGGAGCTCCGCCGCGCCGGCAGATAGGGTCAGGCCAGCTTACCTAGATCCATTTCATGGAGGCCCTTGCCGGTGGCCACCATCGGATAGACGTTCTCTTCCGGCTCCACCGCGCAGTGCAGCACGACGGGGCCAGGGTATTTGAGCATTTCGACGATCGCGTCGTCCAGCTCGCTGCGGGCGGTCACTTTCATGCCCTTGGCGCCGAAGCCCTCGGCGATCTGCGCGAACTGCGGGCAGGGGTGGCTGACGGCTGAGTATCGCCGCCCGTAGAACATCTCCTGCCACTGGCGGACCATGCCCAGGTACTCGTTGTCCAGCACGACGAACTTGACGGGCTGCTGGTATCGCACAGCCGTGATGACCTCGACCATCGTCATGCAGAAGCTGCCGTCGCCGTCGATGTCGATGACGGTGGCGCCGGGGTTGCCGAACTGCGCCCCGATGGCCGCCGGGCAGCCGTAACCCATCGTGCCCAGGCCGCCGGAGGTGATCACCTGCCGCGGCTTGCGCCAGCCGTAGAACTGGGCCGCCCACATCTGGTGCTGGCCGACGCCGGTGGCCACGATCGCGTCGTGATTCGTCAGCTCGCCGAGGCGCGCGATGACCTCCTGCGGCTTGATGTGGCCGTCGGTCTCGTACTTCAGCGGGTAGCGGGCCTTCCACTCGGCCACCTTGGCCACCCAGGCGCGGCGGTCGGCGGCCCGGACCAGCGGCAGCAACTGGGCCAGGATGTCCTTGGCGTCGCCCACGACGGGGATATCCACCACCACGCTCTTGGAAATCGAGCTGGGGTCGATGTCAATGTGGATGATCTTGGCGTGCGGGGCGAAGGTCTCCAGGTTGCCGGTCACGCGGTCGTCGAACCGCGCGCCGACGGAGATCAGGCAGTCGCTCTCCTGCACGGCGTAATTGGCCGCGGCCGAGCCGTGCATGCCCAGCATCTGAAGCGCCAGCGGCGAGCGCTCGTCGAACGTCCCCATCGCCAGCAGCGTGGTGGTGACGGGGATTTGGCCCTTCTCGGCCAAGGCGCGCAGCTCCGCCGAGGCCTCGGAGATCACCACGCCGCCGCCGACGTACAGCACGGGGCGCTTCGCGGCGTTGATCGCGTCCGCGGCGGCCTTGATCTGCCTCAGGTGTGCGTGGACCTGCGGCTTGTAGCCGGGCAGGTCCATCTCCAGGCTGGGTTCCTGGGCGCATTTGCCCTGGCTGACGTCGATGGGTAGGTCCACCAGCACCGGCCCGGGCCGGCCCGTGCGGGCGATGTAAAATGCCTCGCGGATCGTGTGGCCCAGGTCCTCCACCCGCTTGACCAGGAAATTGTGCTTGGTGATCGGGCGGCTGATGCCGGTGATGTCGGCCTCCTGGAAGGCGTCGTTGCCGATCAGCCAACTGCGGACCTGGCCGGTCAGGGCGACCAGCGGCACGGAGTCCATGTGCGCCGTGGCCAGGCCGGTCACCAGGTTGGTCGCGCCGGGGCCGCTGGTGGCGATGACCACGCCGGTCCGGCCCGTGCTGCGGGCGTAGCCGTCGGCCATGTGGGTGGCGCCCTGCTCGTGGCGCGTCAGGATGAACTTGATCGGCGAGTGGTACAGCACGTCGAAGATGGGCAGGACCATCCCGCCGGGGAAGCCGAACAGGTATTCCACGCCCTCGCGGAGGAGGATTTCGTGGAGGATCTCCGCGCCGTTCTTGCCGGCCAGGGCCATCGCGCCGGCGGCGGCGGTGCTTCGACTGCGCTCAGTGCTGGCGCTTCGACTTTGCTCAGCACTGGTGTCTTTGGCGCGGCGAGGCCTCGCGGCGGCACTTCGACTGCGCTCAGTGCTCGCGTTTGAAGTTTTCTTAGCACGTTTAGCCATGACATATTCCTTGGCGGTCTGACGGTATCATGTGGGATTCATCCGCCAACGGCAGGGAAGATACCCCTTTCCAGGCCCGCAGACAAGTTTACCTGAAAAGCCCGGCCTTGGCGGGACGACGGGGACGGCCGCTACGCAGAGAAAACCGCGCGGCGGCCTAGAGTACAACGACAAGGCGCACGAGGGGCAGCGCCAGAATGGACAGGCTCAGCGGGAGAACACGGCGTTGTCTTTGGCTGCCGCACATGATTCGGTTAATCTTATCAGGCGCCGCGGCGCCTGTCAAGCGCCTTTGGCCGGGCCGGCAAAGCGGGGAACCCTTTCCCCAAGAAAAACTCAGGCCCCCGGCCGACGCCGGAGGCCCGTTTTGTTTCACTTGGAGGACCGGCGCTAGTAATCAAAATGATTGTACCACCTCGTCATGCTGTCGGAGCGGTCCAGCAGCAATACGGCGTCCACGTCGTCTACCAGCATGCGCAACTGCAAGTTCTGCTGGCGGTTTTGGCGGCGCTCGTGCTCGGCGGTCGTCTCAACCATCGTGCAACTGGTCAGCAAGACGGCCAAGCCTATTAACATTGCGATGACAAAACCCTTCATAACGTCCACCTCACATCCACATCGCCGCGCCGCCGACCTTCCGGCAAAACGCGTCCCAGGAGTCTTTTCCGCTAGGGGCAACCCTATAGCTTGCCTATCGTAGCGGCCGGCGCCGACCTACACAAGAGGCAAAATCGCTTCAGGCGCCGAACTTTTCCAATTTGCCGGCATGGGCCATCGCCAAGGCCATCATCTCCTTGGCCGGAATCGTGCCGATCTGGCCCCGGCGGCAGTTGACCTCGTCGAACCGCGCGCCGTCGCCGCCGCGGAGGTACGGGGCGAGCATCATCACCGGCACCGGGTGCCAGCTATGGGCCTTCAGGCTCGGCGGCGTCGAATGGTCGCCGGTCAGGATCAGCACGTCGGGCCTGGCCTCTATCAATATCGGCAAGGCGGCGTCCATTTCCTCAATCCGCTTAACCTTGCCCGGCAGGTCGCCGTCCTCGCCGGTCTTGTCGGTGTACTTGAAATGGGCGAAGACGAACGTGTGGTCGGCCAGGGCTTTGGCGGCTTCGCGGCAGACGTCGTCCGCCGTGGTGGGCTTGGCCACCACCGGCATGCCCAGCAGCCGCGCCACGCCGCGGTACATCGGATAGCCGGCCACCGCGGCCGGCTTGAGCTTGTAGCGCGGACCGAACTTCGGCCAGTCGGGGTGCTTGGCGAAGCCGCGGGCCAGCAGCATGTTGGCCTTGGGCTCATCGGCCAGGATGCGTTTGACCTGATTCAGCAGGTCCTCCACCACCTTGGCCGTGGGGCTGGAGGCGTGCTTGCCGGCCGTGGGCGACAGCGGCGGCACGCCGGTTTGCTGCGGGTCGGTGTCGCCGATGTTGTCGTCCAGTTTGTCGCCGCGCAGGACCAGCACGGCGCGGTGCTCGGCCTCGGTCTCCAGAAACACCTGCACGCCGGCTGGGGGCTTCAGGGCCGCCTTGAGCTTGGCCAGGACGCGGCGGTTTTCCTCGTCGGGGATTCGCCCGGCCCGGCGGTCGACGACGCGGCCCTGCTTGTCGAGCGTACAGAAGTTCAGGCGCGCGGCCACGTCGCGGTCCTCTAGCGGGAACTCCACGCCCAGGGCGCTGAGCACGCCGCGGCCGACCTCGTAAACCAGCGGATCGTAGCCGAACAGGCCCAGGTGTCCCGGGCCGCTGCCGGGCGTTACGCCCGTGGCCACGGGCACGAGCAGCCCCAAGGCCGCCTGGGCGGCCAAGCCGTCCATGACCGGCGTGCGGGACCGCTGAAGGGCCGTGCCCTTGCCGTCGTTGTCGCAATCGCCCAAGCCGTCCATCACCAGCAGGACGATCCGCTTGTCGTTTTCAATCGCCAGCGAACTGATCAGGTTTCCGTAGATGTCTTCCATGAGGGTTTCCTCGTTTTTGGTTTGAGCCCTGCTTCGCCCCGGCGCGCCGGGGCGAAGCAGGATGACCCCAAGGAGATTCGAACTCCTGTTGCCGGGATGAAAACCCGGTGTCCTAGGCCTCTAGACGATGGGGCCGACTGCGGCGCCCACCCGGATAAAAAAAGTCCCGGGAAGCGACAGTATCTTACAAGCTTGCCTTTGCAGGACAAAGTCCTGCGAAGCCCCGGCGGCCGGGGCGAAGCAGGATGAGGGAGCCGGGACTCGAACCCGGAACCTACGCATTAAAAGTGCGTTGCTCTGCCTGTTGAGCTACTCCCCCGCTACGGGGGTTTTTAACCAAGACCAAAAATCAAAATCGAAACCAGAACCGATAGGGAGTGTACCATCCATGCACGGACGTGGGAACAGCTTTGAGCGCCCAGGCTGCCGGGTTAGCCTTCCTGGATTTCTTTGGTCTTGGCCTCGAGGGCCTCGGTGATCTGCTTTTCGTACTGGTCGGTGAGCTTCTGGATTGCGTCCTTGGCGTGCTTGGCCTGGTCCTCGGTGAGGGTGGATTCCTTCTCCTGGCGGTCCGCTTCCTTGTTGCCGTCGCGGCGGATGTTGCGGATGGACACGCGGGCGGCCTCGGAAAGTTTTTTCAACTGGCCGGCCAACTGCTGCCGCCGCTCGGTGGACAGCGGCGGGATGGCCAGGCGGATCACCTTGCCGTCGCTGCTGGGCGTGATGCCGATGTTGCCGGCGAAGATGGCCTTCTCGATGTCTTTGAGGCTGCTGGGGTCGAAGGGCTTGATGACGATCAGCGTCGGTTCGGGGATGGAAATGACGGCCAGTTGCCGCAGCTCCGTGGGCGTGCCGTAGTATTCCACCTTGATGTGGTCCACCAGCGCCGCCGACGCCCGGCCGGTGCGGATGCCGCGGAACTCCCTGCGAAGGTACTCCACGGCCGTTTCCATCTTCTCTTCGACTTCCAGCAGGATGTCGTCGGCGCCCATGGCTTTTCTCCCACTCCCATTCCCCCGCCGCTCAGCGCGTCACGATCGTTCCGATGTCCTTTCCGGCGATCACGCCGGCCAGGTTGCCCGGCTTGGCGAGCTTAAAGACAACGATGGGAATCCCCGCCTCCATGCACAGCGAGATGGCCGTCAGGTCCATCACGCCCAGCTCGTCGGCCAGGACCTTCTGATAGGTCAACCGCTTGAATTGCTTGGCGGCGGGGTCCTTGAGGGGGTCGCGGTTGAAGACGCCGTCCACCTTCGTGGCCTTCAGGACCGCGTCGGCCTCCAGCTCGCACGCCCGCAGGGCCGCACAGGTGTCGGTGGTGAAGAACGGGCTGCCCGTCCCGCCGGCCAGCAGGACCACCTTGCCGGCCGCCAGGTGCGCCACGGTGTCGCGGCGGTTCCAGTTCTGGCAGACCGACCGCATCGCGATGGCCGACATCACCGCCACCGGCACGCCGCGGGCCTCCAGGCTGTCCTGCAAGGCCAGGGCGTTCATCACCGTGGCCATCATGCCCATGTAGTCCGCCGTGGTGCGGCGAATGGCGGGATTGTCCGACAGGTCCCTGCCGCGGAGCAGGTTCCCCCCGCCGACCACGATGGCCGTCTGCACGCCGAGCTTCACCACGGGCAGCAGCTCGTCGATGAAGTAGCCCATGGCCTCCAGATTAATACCCAGCCCGCCGGCGGCGTTCAGGCTCTCGCCGGAGATCTTCAGCACTACCCGCTTGTAGCGGGCCTGCTTAGTCATGGGATCCTTAGTGTTTATTGACCGACGGCGAACCGCGCGAAGGCCTTGACCTTGGCGGCGCCGAGGATGTTCTTGACCTTTTTCTTGTCGTCGCGGATGAACGGCTGTTCCAGCAGCGCGTTGGCGGCCAGGAACTTGGCCACCTTGCCCTCGACCATTTTCTCGACGATGTTGGCCGGCTTGCCGCTGGCGGCGGCCTGGTCCTTGGCGATTTCCCGCTCCTTGTCGACCAGTTTGGCCGGGACGTCGGCGGTGGTGATGCCGATCGGATCGGCGAAGGCGATGTGCATGCACAGGTCGGCCAGCGTCGCGTCGTCGATCTCGCCTTCCACGCCGACCAGCACGCCGACCTTGCCGTTGTGGTGGATGTAGGCGCCCACGCGCGGGGCGGAAATCTTGATCGCCTTGGCCACGGACATGTTCTCGCCGATCTTGGCCAGGGCCTCCTGCACGGCCTGTTTCATGGCCGCGGTGGGCTCGACGGTCCCATCGGCGCCGGCGGCGGCCAGGTCGGCCACTTTTTTCACCATCGCGCGGAACACCTCGTTGCGGGCGCAGAAGTCCGTCTCGCAGCGGACC